>Ga0154020_10001789_pt1 | contig 26363 bp, 29 predicted proteins | sample Klosneuvirus_201_FD_109709 | JGI IMG/M metagenome (GOLD analysis project Ga0154020, IMG submission 109709) | Active sludge microbial communities from wastewater, Klosterneuburg, Austria - Klosneuvirus_20160825_MG | ecosystem: Engineered > WWTP > Aerobic digester > Activated sludge | place...
GAGTTAAAATATGTTAGTATTATGTTATTTATTTTTTCTTCGATATCGGATGTACGTATATAATTATTTACCTTTTCCTTTATATTTTCAAGTTCATACAACCAATTAATTGGCGCCAGTGATAATGCAGTTGCGTCGTATTGTATTGTTATATCTTCGAACTCAGGGATCAACTCTAATAATTCATTCGGTATTATTGGGATTGTTCCCAATATTAAGGCAATTATTACATCTATTGAACTGCTGAGGTTACTATGGTCCATTACGAATAAGTACTTAGACCGTAATAACATTCGCTGAAAGAGTGACTCGTTCATATTGTATTGCATGGAACTTACTATGTCGTACTCTGTTAACTGTGAACGCATAATATCAATATCATACACTCGATTAATATTTTCACTATCAACAAGTATGCAGTCAACTTTCTCAACATCCTCAGTATGCAACTGTAAGAATGAATTAAATACAATGTCAAATGGATACGTACAAGTTATTATCTTTGGCTTATACAATGGTATCTGCGTTGTGCCATACTGCAATAATTCATCATGTAATTTGTCTGAGTATACTAAATTATAATCGTACATGGCCATTAATACTTGCATATACTGTCTGGCAAGTGTATGTTTCTGTTTACCTTCTCCAGCTTTCACTTTATAATCGTTAGTCCAGAACCCAATTATATTATATGTTATTCCTAGTGAGTCTAGATACTCCTTGAGATATATAATTAATGGAGATTTCGCTTCTGTGACTATAAATACTATATTGTTTTTTATCCGTTGTGGTAAGATACGTTGTAGTTCGTATAATATGAACGATTCATTATTGATGTAATTATGTATTGGATTCTGTATATCCATATCAGATGATATATAATGCACATCTTCCACTTTATTGCTTATACTCGGTAGTGCTTTACTTACATACTCCCATGGTTTTAATCTATGTCTGTATGTAACATTATCCAATACATATACATCCATATAGTTTATTCGATCGATTTAACAAATTTAGTACTTACTACATTTTTAACTTTAAAATCACTCATACCACCGTCTTTGGAAAGTATATCAGTTATTTTTGCTTCTGCTTCTGTTACACCCGAATCCAATACTAGGTAGTCATAGTTTTTAGTTTTAACTTGTCCTTTGTCGTTTTCGACACTAAATTCAACTGTAACTTTAAAAAACGTTTTTCCATCTTGTCTCATTCTAAGAAATTTAATTTGTTTGGTATATTAATTATTTTTATTTTATTTCGGTGCAGTTTAACAATCCCCGCTGGATCTAACTCCTCATCCAACCGTAATAAATGCACGTGGTTTCGATTAACGTCTCTGCGTAGGTAAATGTACACACTACCAGTATCGTCCTCTACGAACGTACCTGCCTTTAATTGTTTATTCTGCGCCAATATATTCAATTATACTTGGACTCTGACGAAATAGTCCAGTACTAATGTCTTCTATTCCGTACCCAACAATCTTTTGGGTTGAGTTAATGTCCGCCAACGCATGCAAATTATGCAATTTAGAGTTTTGAATAATTGTATTAGATCTTACTAAGATCGCTATAGGTATTATTCCAGCAAATAGATATTTACTTTCACAGTATGCAACTATGTCACTTAACGTTTTACCTGTATTAACAATATCAGTAACTACTATAATACGGTCGAACTGAATAGTTTCATCCACCGTATTTAACATTGTGCATATAGTTTTACCATCCACTAAATCAACCTTCATGAATTCGGTATGGATAGTAAATGCTATATATTTAGTTAAATCACTAAAAAATCTATACCCACCTGGTAATACACATAGAAACAATGTGTTCTTTGGGTGATGTACATGCAGTTCATTTAAATGACGTGCCAGTAATTGACATCTGTTATCAAGTTCCTTTGATGACAATAATTCTGATTCAGTTGAATAGTTTAGTATTTCCATTTTTATATATTTAACATCACAATAACGTATCTTGTTGTACTACCCGTTTGCTCATTTTGGAATTGAAGTACTAACAAACCCTCAGAACTTAATTTCAGCATACCGATACTTCCTTTATTCACACTCAGTATTTCTTTAACTACCAATAGATTGAAATTTAAATAATTTATATTACTGGCATTCGCTGAATCTTCTATAGGTATTTCTATAGTAATCGTGTCAGTGTCATATTCTGCATGGTTAAATATAACCTGTAATGACTGAGTGTTTCCATTATAATTAAATGATACTTTCTTTGTATCGTTTAACGCATTTGCAGATTTTAAAAACTTAGTAATAAATGAATCATCGATTCTTGTCACAATTTCAAACTCAGGTAAATTATTTAGTTTAGGAACTTCATCCAGTATGTCGAGGTCAGCTAATAATAATGAACTGTCATAAGATGAATCAGACAACTTCATTGCAGTTACCTTGCCCATTTTTTGAATGAGTGATAGTGAAATATCGCTATTCATTATCGATAGTACTTTTTTAAGGATACTTGTGTTAAATACTCCGAATTCAAGTTTACCTGTACCTAACTCGTCTATGTTTTCAATTTCAATACCATCCTGCGCAACAAATCCCAATGTATCCTTTGTGTCCTCCGGTTGGAAACTAGTTATTAATTTTCCGTCTGAGTACGCTATTCTTGCATGCTCACATAGACCGTTTAAGTTGTAATTATCTATGAATGTTGTTAATGTGCTCTTTTTCATTTATTTTTTTTCTATTATTAATATAAGTATTTTTTTTGAATTATCCTAATTTTTTAGTAACTAAATAAAAAATTTATTTCTTAATGCATTCATTTCAATTGGTCCCCAATTTAAAGATGTCCAGAAATTTTGCAATTTGTCCTTTAGCCCCTTCTCAAACATCTGTGTTTTATCTATGTATGTATGCACGAATTGATACACAGTCTCATCGTCATCGAATCCACGTAATGCAATCGTGTCAAAGTTATATGGGTTATCACGCAAATAACACCACATAATCTTATCCCCGCTCATTATTGGCGTACATGTACTGTTATTAATCTTTAATAATTTATTATAATTAATGGCAGATCGAACATGTATCGGTATTGAACCTGGTGAGTCTTCGTATTTATCTATATTATTGACTCCTGTAGGTGTCATTATATCAAACATACTGCACTCGTTTATTTTATTATAGAACTCACGTATCGATTTAGTTAGATCTTGTTTATCCACATCATTTAATATTGATACTAAAATACTACTCATGAACTCTCTAAATATTTTCGGGAAATTAGACCTTACTACTTCCAGTCCTTTCACTTCTAGTTTATTTATGGGATTACCCTTTTCATTTACCAACCACAATGCATAACGTTTTTTTACACCCTTAAATGAACGTGTACTTTTATTACCAGCAGTAACTTTGTCCTTTGTTGTGTTACCCGACCAAAATCCTCTTCTAGCAATCCATTCTTGTTTTATATTCCACCTGTGTACTGGTACATTATGACAACGATCTGAATATACATCGTATGACTTATTTACAAATTCTTGTATATCATTAATTATAGGTATACTTAATTGTATTATTTCCTCATTTGTTAACTTACTGCTGTATTCGGGCATTACTTCCAGTAACGGTAATAGTGGTAACATCATTGAATCCGTGTCGCAGTATATAACATGATCCACATATTCACTATTTTTAGTTTTTGTTTTATAATATAAATTTGCAATATCCATTGACCACTTAATAACGCTCTGACCAGTTATAGTAACTGCTTCCCCATTATCCATATCATAGAACCTAAAAGATTCAAGTAGTAGCACACCATATACAGTATTAAGTAATATCTTTTGTATATGCTGTTTTCTGTCGTAGTATTGTGCTAATTCATTATTCTTTTCCTTTATGCAACTACTCCTAAGATTTGTAAATTCCACCCGTTCAGCGAACCACATTTCTAATATACTAGGTACCACTCCCTTTTTATCTAAGTTATATAACATACCATTCGACGATATCGATGTACCTTTTTCCTTAACATACTTAATTAATCCATCAGTGCCTTTAAGTTCTATTTCTTTTTTGTCCTCGAATGAGTATAAGTAGAATATTTTGTCTGGCTTATTTTTTGTAATTTCGTCGACTTCATAATTTAATATTGTGGCATGTTTCACTTCGGGTGATATGTTCAATGTAATTATGTTCATTGGATATAGGCTCGTTAAGTCTAAGTCGTATATCCACTTATATAAATCGGGTTTAGGTATTTTTACATATGCACCCTCTGCAGATTCACTTTTCTTACTATTGTTTGTGGTTGCTATTAAATTATTTCTTTTTGTGAATGTTATCACTGCACCATCTATGACTAGACTTGGCCGAAATATATTTTCATAGTCTACATGCCCTTTATGAGCCAAACCTATTCCAATTGCAATAAAATCAAGTTTTTGATCCATTGCGTATACTAACTCGACATCTGTAATATTATACAATATGAACTTGTCAATATCTGTTTTATATAGATAATTTAAATCGCCTTCATATTCTACTTTACCTCTACCGAGTACATCAGTTGCAATTGTATTCAGTCTATAATTAGGCTTCTCTGTAAATGTATATTCTTTATATAACTCTAAGTAGTCAAGTACTGCACACCCCGCTATAGTAATGTATGTACGAGTATCTCTATAACTAGCACGTACTATTCCCGCGTCTGGACTTAGCTTTTTTAGTTGTGTATTTCCTAGTATTAATCTAATTCTGTGATATAGATATGGTACGTCGAATGACGATACATTCCAACCAGTTAACACGTTCGGTTTGAATTTACAATGTAAATCGAGATAATATAATAATAAATCTGACTCGCTACTAAATGTGGATAATTTTACTGTAGTAGGTATCCCTCCCATTACTATAGTCTTATCCTCATCAGTTCTAGTATTTGCATAATTATCCGTATCATTCGTATTAAGAACCATACAATAGTATGTGTCATCCCCTGTATACCTAACAGTGATCGCATTTACAACATCCGCTGCGTCTGTAGTACTACTGTGCCCAGTTTCTCCTTTAATTGTTTCTATATCAATAAATTCAACACAATACTTTGCTGGTAAGTCGTCCGAGTTAATGTACCTGTCAACTATGAATCTTGTCGTGTCTAGTACATCATGTTCGAATATCTTACCTAACTTAACACTACTATCTGACCAATCATGTACCTTTGTGCATCTTCGACCATCGATAGTTATTTCCTCTCCATTAGTAGTTTCGGCAAATGCATATTTTTTAAACTTATGTATAGAATATCGAGGTTCGTCCCCCACTTCGTCAGTCCATAGATGAATCTTTTCATTGAATTTATCATAGTAAATACCGTTATACATATTATATTAATTTATACATTAAAAAAAGAATGATCAATGAAGGATACCTTTGAATTTTTATTTTGCGCACTGTATAGTGGTGCATTTTTTTCAAATGTTGATATTGGATTATTTGATTCAAATATCTGATCAATTGTTTTCAATATCTTTGTCATCTCAGGTCCGAATATATCAGTATAAAAGTACTCATTTGTGTTTATAAAACCATCTACACTTTTAAAGCAATCTAAGAATATTCCTAAATTATGTACTGTGATTAGTCCGTAATCTATAGATGAATACCTGTCCACATCAATCCAGGACTTTTCAAATAAATACTCGTCGTATTCATTTAACATCGGTATCCTGTTAACTAGTCCATCTGCATATATATCAACTGAATCAGTACCTACTAAATCCCTATGTCTAGGAACATTAATTGATGAATATGCCCTAGCTTTCAAATCAAACCCTACAAAATAATTACCGAACTTCGCAGACATACTGGGACTGGACGAGTCTGTCATTAGGGTTGCACTTAGCCCTAGTTCATTAAATTTCTTCTGTACATACGAAAGTACAATCATCTCAGTAATACTAGTAGCACCCAGTAAGTGAAAATACTCATTATTTTTATTTAAATGTTCCTTACCATCCAAAAATACTGCAAATGCAGCTAGTATACCATAAACACCTTTCGCGTTAAACGCCCAGCCATTGAAATCGAACCCCTTCACTACATCATACCATCTTTTAAAAGTTAATGTATTAAACCCATGCATTACATTTAAGAATTTAGTTGCTCCTGTTTGGTTATCTGCGAAGTACTTGTAATTCTTATAACTTTGTTCTAAGCAATGTGCGTATTTATTTTTATATGCACCATATGGAGGTATATCCAAGTTGATTGCGACTGTAGAGTTCCGTTCTAACCAGTTAAATAGAAGTACACGTAATTCATCGGTATACTTTAATAAACCAGTAATTACCTGATATCCACCAGAATCTCCTAATACTAGCATATCCTCTGGGAAGTTAAATTGCTGTATGTAGTCCATGCGTTTATATTCATGCCCAGCGGGAATCAACATTGCCTTAGTTCGATACTTTTCGGGTGTATCTTCTGTCCACCACCTTACTGTTTTTTCGTCATGATACAGTTTTGATTTTAGGCAAGTTGCGATACCGCCAGCGTTAAATGACGGTACATATATTAATTTTTTATTAGCCATTAATTAATTTTTTGTTAGCTTAACCACATGCTTGTTAAATAATAATTTTACTTCAACGGATTGGCAATTAGGAAACTCGGACATCATGTCAGATGCGATATTCTCCATGAACCTACATCGTTTATTCTTAATATTGTTTCTTATTTGTTTTCTTACCTGATACAATTCGGTGAAAGATTTAAATTCGACTGTCACATATATAAAATCTGGTAATTTATTATATGGGCATATTGTTAATAATGGAAACCAAGTGGTTATATATAAAGAAAGATTGTTATCCATAGTATTGATATAATTAGTCCGATTAAATATGATTTATTAAAAAACTCCCATTCATGGAAATTACCGAAATTCAGCTTTATTGGTAGAAATGGTTCGGTTTTCCATTTACCCCCATGTGTAAATACATCTAAAACTATATGGCTTAAATATGCAAGTGCATATATTGGATTAAATATGCATATGAATAATGGAATCCATACTGTATGTGATATTTTATATAAAATAGTTGGATTCTTTAGTCGCTTAAAACTAAATAAAAATACATCAGGTAATATTGCAATAACTCCACATGTAATTGGTTTGTCAATAACTGTACCCGTTGCAAATCCTACAGCAAAGTGTGTGAATATGTCCATTGATTTTTATATATTATAACCAACCTAAACGTTTTGCCCGATTGTAACCTTCTGCACGTAATTTACTTGAAGGTGTGTCTAATGTTCCGTATCCCCATTCGTTGAATTCAGTTGAACCATTATAATCTGTTACAGTATCATTTATAATTACATCTATGCATCCCAAATCTTTAGCTAATTTCCATGTTTCAGCTTTGTTAATATACATCAACGGTGTATGAATTCTAAAGTCACCTGCGCCATAACTTAATGATATTGTAGTTTCTAATGCGCTAATTGACGTTCGTCTGCAATCAGGATAACCTGAATAATCAGTCTGACACACTCCTGTTATAATATCATTTATACCGTTTTCAGCTGCATAAGATGCCGCAATTGATAAAAATATAATATTACGGCCTGCGGTGAAACTAGCTGGTAATGTGCTGTCTATATAACTACTCTCATTATGGTTGGTATGATCTGTTAGAGATGAATGTGCCATTAAACCTTTTACATCTTTAACAATATAATCAACACCAACATTTTTTGCAATTTTGGCAGCTGCGTCTAGTTCGTTAATATGCATTTGACCATAATCGAATCCAATTGCAGTTACTGTCTTGAAGTTTTTCAATGCCCAATATAAACAAGTAGTAGAATCCTGTCCGCCTGATAAAAGGACCAGTGCATTTTTATTTTTATACATTTTATAAAGTTTTATATTTTTTTTAATTTTTATTAATACACGCAATAGCATGCAAATGTTATTTATTATTTTTTTGTGGCATAATCAACCAATTGGTAAAATTCGTTTCTTGCCCTGTCGTCACTAAAGAATTCACCTGATAATTTACATGTCTGCATATCTGAATCATGATTAACTCCTCTATGTGAACAACATGCATGTTTAGCTTTAATTATAACTGCAACTCCTTGATTAGCTTCACATAGTTCATTTACTTTATTATGTATCTGAGTTGTTAGGTTTTCTTGTACCTGTGGAGTTCTTGCATAATAATCAACTATTCTGTTCAATTTACTTAATCCGATTATCTTTCCAGTTTTACTGGGTAAGTATGCAACGTGTGCTATTCCTGATATTATTTGGTGGTGATGACTACACATACTTTTAACTGGAATATTCGACTGTATTACAATTCCATCGTAGTGCTCAATATTATCAAATGATGTGACGTTATTAAAGTCACTGTCGTGTACCGTTTTAAATAATTCAGTTATAAATGCCTTGGATACTCTTCTAGGAGTGTCAATTGAATTTGGATCTGTTTCCCAACCTGGATATATTATATCCATGAACTTAGCATAATGAGATGCCGCTTGTTCAATTTTTTCGTTTATTTCCAAAATTTAATTTATTTATGATTTGTAATACGCTGCAATTGCTTCATGTGACATATTTCTTACCTGATTTTTAGTCAGTGGAGGTTTATTACTAGCTACAACTGGAATGTCTATAATCTGTTCAACTTTTGTAACTATTTCCTTCGCAAGATGCGCCTTCTCAATCGCTACAGTTTTTTCAATTTCTGTCTCTAGTTCAGTTTCCAGTACTGTAGGTACTTCATCATATGTATAGTTATCCACTACCTCTGGTACCTTGGGTTCAGTTTTCACAGATGTATCAATTGTTTTTTTACTTGTTAATTTTGCCATAATGTTATCCTATTTTTTTATTTTGTTTGTTTTTAATATATATCGTACGAAGTCCAGTTAAATTAATTAATATAATTACTGTACATAAAAATGAATGTGAATAATTTCTAATTATTATATCATATACTATCCATAATACATCACCCATAATCCATAGCATTAACGCAGGTTTTAATTTAAGTTTAGTATTTATATAGAATCCGATTAATACTATTGCAGTTGCCGTCCACCCTATCAATTGTGTAATTATATCCATCATTATATAGTAATTGCGTATGAATTTACTACGTTGCCAAATCTATTTTCGACTAATGCAGTAATTTTAATTTGTTTTTGTTGAGTGCGTATAATAGTATGTTTTATATCTTCAATTATTGATTCGGCACAATAAAAAATAAATTCTTCATATGCATCATTGAATTGATTTTCGCCTACATCGTTCATAGTTTCTACTGATATTTGTAACGGTATACACAACCCGATCTCTGCATTATCTATTCTGTAATTGCGTGTATTATATTTAAACACTGATTTTGACACTAACCAATTAATTATAGCTTGGTCAACTGAATCGTTTACATTTTGGTTAATACTATAATTAACTAATGTGTTTCGTATGGTTTCCAAAAAACTATTAACTGAAAATAAATTTTCATACTCTATCCAGTCACGTGATTTTGTATTTAGTGGGTCACTGAAATTAATTCCAATATGTGTGTCTATAATATGTGTTTTACGAATATTCATTTTTTTATTTTTTGTATGTTATCGATTGTGCTTATACGTACCTTGCATTATCAAACGCTATTATTTGGGGACGACCTGTGAAATTATATCCGTTATCTCTACAAAAATCCATTACAGGACCATAATTAAGAATCACTCGTTCCCTTGTATCACCAGGTGGCATTATGTATACCTTATGTTTTGGAACTTCTAATTTATCCAAACATTCTAATATTTCTAACCAAACCTCGGGTGTTGCAATTGGATTAATTACGGGTTTAATATGATAATCTGTGTGATTTGTTATGTTGAACGCCATTGCGTCATAATTCAATCTGAATTTATTATGCTGTTTAATCATTCTTTCATCCACTATTGCACCTTGCGGCGTTATTGCCCCCAGTACTGGAATTGAATTACTGAATTTCGGCGACAATGAAATTAATCCAATTGGATGATCGGTTATTATTTCATGCGACCCTTCTGTTTCTATTGTCATGACAATTTCATTCGTATGACAGAAAGTTGATAATGAGTTGACTAATGCAGGGTGCATTGTAGGCGAACCACCTGTTAACATCATTTCCTTTATATGTGGGTTATCTTCATACATTTTAATTATTTCATTGAATGTAATATGACCTTTTTCTGGGTGAATCGATGAATACCAAGAATCACACCACCCGCCACCTGCAAAGAGGCATCTGTGTGTACAACCCGTTGTCCTGATTACTATTGTAGGCATTCCCGCTCGGGTGCCTTCTGCCTGACACGCTGTGTACAATTCTATCACGGGCAATACTTTGTTGTAATCCTCAATTTTATTCATTGTGTTTATTTTTTATTATATTTGATGTATTAGCCATTATTTTTGCAAAATTAATACTTTTGTTGTATCTAATGATTTGAATTCAGTTTCATAAATTGCATTATAAATATTTTGACGTATTGATTCTAATCTTTGCATGTCGCTATCCTCTATTAAGAATACTTTAAATGAGTCCGTTGTAGTTTCTTTTAATAGATTAGATAATATTTTAATCCTTACTGCGTCTGATTCCAGTAAAAATATTGAATTATTGAATTTATCCCTAATACCCTCCAATTCCACTATAGCATCTAATTCACCTATATCAAAATTACTAATATCATATTCTATATATGCAGCTATTGTGTATGCATATGATATTAGTTTATTATCTACAAAACTGTGTATTAACACATCTTGTTTAAATGTTTTTCTCATCACTATGTTTTTATTAATATACGTAAAATAATTGGAATAACCAAATTATTTCGTATTTATTTTTTAATTATTTGTACCGACAGTGATTGTTTCTATTCGGATGGTCAATATAATCATCTTCAATGCACTTGATTAGTTTTTTCAATTGCGCAGAGTGTACTTTATCACCTACTTTCCTCTCCAATACATAAAGTGCGTGTTTTAAATCCTTCAATGCAATATTTAATTGAGTATTCATGTTATTTTTTTTTATTTTTGATTAACCACATTTACTAGACCCGCAATCAAGACACTTAGAACAACCTTCCTCAAATATAACATTTGTTGAATTGCACTCGATACACGTCGTTGTTGATTTTTCTCCATTAGGTATATATTTTTTCAATATACGCGCTATTGCCTTACTGAACGATGTAATGTCCCCATTAGACTTGTTAAGCTGCTCTACTATATACTTGATATTCGAACCATGTCTTAAAGATGTAGATATTAATCTCGTAATGACTTCGTGCTCATCGTTCATTACGTTGGTTATATTTTCCACTAACATCTCATCGCCGTCATATAAATCATATCGACCCTTTGCCAGTTTTACCAACTGCCCCGTTTGTTTATTAGTTACGAACGGTATTGCAAAACATTCATATGGTAAATTATCCTTAAATCCAATTATAACATTCCATTTTATACTTTTTGATACTGTGGCATGTATCTCAACGTTGAGAGTTTTACTGCGTTTAGTTGCATCTCTATATTCATGTTTATGCTCAGATGGTGTAGAGTCTGATATAAGTACTCCACTACGACTACCATCTCTATATACTGTAATACCCTTAAGATTTCTATCGTGAGAATGCATATATATTTTACTAACTTCCTCTTCCGTAATATCGCTAGGTAAATTAATTGTACTAGATATACTATGTGATATATATCGTTGTATGATACTTTGTAATTCGACTCGGTTCACCCAATCAACTTCATTTGCAGTTGATCCGAAGTATGGAGATTTCATAAAATAATCTAGACGTGTTTTTTTATCCGACATCAACAAATCTATATCAGCTGGTTCATGTTTATACGCAACTTCAATCCATTTCCTAAACTTAGGATGAAGTACTGAAAACTCTTGCCAACTGTCACCATTTTGGTCAACGAAATCTATTTTTGTATTTTCAGATGGATTTATTTTCTTCCTGCGTGTATAGTATGGCTGGAATAATGGCTCAATTCCAGATGTAGCTTGGGCTAATATACTTAGCGATCCACAGGGTGCAACGGTTGACCACGAAACATTGCGTCGTCCGTATTCCATCATTCGTTTGCACTCTGTAGGGAATTCATTTAGCAGCATGTCGTAGAATTCATTACGACCACGTACTACCGTACCGGACAATTTCTGTGCTGTTTCAAATTCTAAATTGTAGTCATTATCTTTAAAAGTCCCCCTCAGTATCGATAGGTCTACTGTACAGTCAAGTTCCGATCTCATTTTCACTTTCATGAATCGCTCAGTAAACTCCAATGATTCCTCTGAGCCATATTTCATATTTAATGCGGCGAATACGTCACCCAACCCTGTAAAACCAAGTCCCGTGCGTCTGCTAGCCTTTGCAGTTGCTAATATTTTCCACCACAAATCAAGTTCCTGACGCTTCACTTCCTCGGGTTCTGGATCTGCTATAATTTTGTTTATAATTCTATTAACATGTTCAATCTCTAGATCAACTAAGTCATCCGATAATCGCATTGCCTCATAATTAATTTCATAGAACTTTTTATAGTCGAACTCGGCCGAGTCTGAAAATGGGTTAATAACAAAGGAAAACAAATTAACGGCGATCAATCTACACGAATCATATGCTTGCATTGCAATTTCCGAACAATCTACTGATAATATTGATTTATCTAGATACGATATATCATTTTGATATGGATTATTAATATTTTTTATTTGCATATTTTTCTTTCTTTTTAATATGTGTTAATATACGGCAACACTCTGTACTACATGTTTTTCTGTGTTTCGATTCATAATCTATAATGTTTGAACATATATGACAATGTATTGGATTCAATGAATAGTTATTTTTTAATTTTTCTCTCTTTTTTGCTTCTCGATCAATACACATTTTTTTATGATTAATTCTATACTGTTCATTTGATGCATATGCTAATTTCATTACTCTACTTTGATTTTTTCTATATACATCAATTGAGCATCTTTCTTTAGCTTTTTCTGAAATTAATTTTTTTGTTTTTTCGGAATGTTTTAATCCATACATTGGATTGTTTTTTCCAACCATGTTATCATGTGTAGTAATATATTCCTGTTTCCATTTCTTTAACCTCTGGTTGATATCAGGATGTTGTTTAAGTATATCATTAGAATTTGAAAATATAGTAAATTTAATCTTAATCTTTTTAAAATATTTAATAAATAATTCATATTTATCATCCATCTTAAACTCATTTGATTTGATTTCTATTATTTCAATTAATGAATTGTTGTTATCATACACAAATACATCTGGTTTATATGCATAATCTTTATAATAGAATATCTTATCTTCACATGAAATTCTAAAATTCGAATCAATTATTTTATCAAAATAATGTAAATATATAAATTCATGTGATGATCTAATAAATAAATCATTACCTCTAATATTTATATAACCTGAATATCCTCTACTATTATATTTTTCAATGAATTTCCTATTAACTGATCGTCTATTACTATTGGTATAAGACGAATTTATAAAATCAGTTTTATATATTTCCATTAATGGAGTATATTCATCCTTATTATAATTAGTACGTAATATCCAATATGATTCTGATAATCTGCTATTAGATGCGTTTATAAAATTAATTATTGTTTGTGCATTTGATTCATCTAATTCTTTAAAATTAAAATGATTAATTGCATTATCTATAAATTTATCAAACCCTCTTCTGAATTTGATTTTTGCTATATATTCTAGTTCATCTTTATTCATAATAATATCCTTATAATCATAATATACTATAAATATATAAGTTATGAAGTAAACATGCGCTTATTTGATTAAATCAATTCATGTTCCATTGTTAGGTTTTTTGCAAAGCATTGACCTAGATTTGTTTCTACTAAATCATATGGTTTATATTTAATTGTATCATTGATAATTATGTCATCGAATCTATATGTTTCTTCTCTATTCAATATTGAAAAGAAATTAAAATTAGGTATAGCTGTAATGTCATATACATCTTCTGTATATTCTAATTCAGTGACATTAATTATTGTAGCTATCCCTTCACCTGATATTACTTGTTTATCAATTGAGTCAATTCCTATTATTTCATTAAAATCAATATCATAAAATTTATGTTTTGCATTAACTAATAAATGTTCCCCATTATCGAATTCAATTTTAAATATTTTAGCATCCTTTTCGGTTAATAATACATCAGTTAATTTACTATTAGTAAATTTATTAAATTTATCAATAGTCACTATGGTTATATTTTCAGTTTTATTTTTTCCAAACAAATCATATAATGTTTTAATTTTCATCCACCCTAAATTTGTTAATAGTAATGTATTTCCAATAACGCAAGGATTTGTTCCAATTGCCCTATACTGCGAATACACACCATCTGGAGAATATTCTATCATCGTATCCCAAAACATTAAACCTGGTTCTGCTACACCATGCGCCGACTTAATTAGTTCATCCCAATATTCTTTTGCTCTTATTTTCTTAATTACACAAATTTTCTTAGGATCGTCAGATACTACATTCAGTAATACACCATATTCCAGTTGACTGGGGTCGGGATACGATATATCCACATCCGTATTGCATGGGAATCTAAGTAAGTAATCATCGTCGCGTTTTACTGCGTCCATGAATTCCCTATTTAATTTAATTGATATGTTTGCACCAGTTACCTGCGTCAAATCACGCTTAATTTTAATAAAATCCATTATGTCAGGATGGTTTATATCCATCGATACCATTAATGCACCACGTCTTCCATTCTGTGCTACTTCTCTAGTAGTGTTCGATAACCTGTGCATGAACGATACTGCACCTGTTGAAGTTTTAGCTGCGTTTGATGTACGTGTACCTTTTGGCCGCAATGTTGATATATCAGTACCCACTCCACCTCTCCGCTTCATAAGTTGTGCCATTTCTTGGTCTTTGATGAATATACCTCCATATGAGTCTATAATTTCACCTATTACGAAGCAATTAGAAAGACTACCGATGCGATCAGAACCCAGTTGTGACATTACGGATCCTTGTGGGATTATGTATTTAAAATCTTTAAATAGTTCGTATATTGAATCCTCAGAGTGCGGTGTTCTATTATAGCCATATGCCGATAATAAGTTTGGCATCAATGCATCGTCGTCTGCGCTAGTTACGTCTGGTTCGTATTGTATGTAATTCTGTTCAATCTTATAAAATTCACGAGCCATACGTCTGTGCATTTCGTCAGGACTATTTTCACTATCGAGTGCATATTTATTTTTCCAGACAGATACTGCCAATTCATCGCCATTGAAATAATCAATAAGTTCCATTATACTTTCCTATATTTTTTATGTGTATTATATTTATTTAAAAATAATAGGGGAGATGTTGTACCCCCCCTATTAAACTACTGATTCGTGAATTAATTTTTCTACACTAAATCCTCACACCGAACCCAATTGTCAACCCATAGTCTTTGTTTCCAACGAAATTGTAATATAATGAGGGTTCAACATATAGCCACTTTCCCATTAAACCTGTAACTCCGATGCGTGCCACTACATTATCTGTATTAGTATTTGTGTATTCTACTTGTCCGAATGCACGTGAATTAGCAAAGTCGTACGCATACAGTCTACCTATTAGACCCCAACTTTCAGTGGTTAGACTTCCACCCACAAAAATGTGGTCAGTTAAACCAAACACAACTGATGGATTTAATGTTACGTCTAGCAATTTAACATTAGCTAAATTGGAATTAACTCCCACTAAAAAATCAGACTTGTGCTGTGCAAATGTAGCTGTAATACTACACATTAAAATTGTTAAAAATAATAAACCTCGTTTCATACTTTAAATTAATTTTGTTAATAAATTTATAAAATTGTTAAATTTTCTTATTAAGACCTTGTACTTATAATTATGCATTTTCTATTAAAAACTTCACAATATTTCCATCGGTCCAGTTAGTAAATTCACCTTGGCCAAAGTGTATGTGAGTACCCGTAAAGGAATCAACACCGTTCACTATTCTATCGTCAATTAGGAAATCCCCATGCAATAGTCCTTTGTGGTGAGTTAATATTAATCTCTTCCATGCCCATTTGAACATTTTGTGTATATAGACTCGTTTGTCCATATAACTTTGTGGTACTGACCACATTGGTGAAGATGCAAAATATATATCATAATGTTTATGTAGTATATCAATTGATTCCTTTGCACCTTCAATTCTAGGTAAGTTCAAAAATATGTGTGGGTTGCATTGGCATATACTAGTAACAATCTCCTCTGCATCTGGTGAATCCCAGTCAACGTTACTATCGATACTGTTTATGCCTGCCACAAAGTCGCAGATCACCCCATCCATATCAATATACAATATTTTCTTCATACATACAATATACGTAATATTTTACACTTTACAAAATATATTAGGTTATTATAAGGTTAAACGAATAAACTATGGACCTTTTCTATTAATTCAGATATCGATCCGTCGTTTATAATTGTTACATCAACATTTTCATAGTTGTTTAACTCATTTTCACTTTCATGCTCATCGATATTATGAATTCTAGGATTGTACACTCGTATTAACTTTCCGCCGCGGCGTTTTATTTCTGCGCATTCATTTTCGAACCTAACATCTGGTATTATCCATTTACTACTAGCGTCGAATGTTGCAAACGTTGTATTTATCCAAATGTTTGGATGTACGATCTTTCTACCGCCATCTGTTCCAAATAGCTGTAATATCATCCTAGGAGTTAACATACGTAACGGTAAACTACTGCTTGTGCCTAAATACGGATGAATAGTAGTCGAAGTTCCTATCGTTTCCTCGTAACGCCACCATTCTTCTCCTAATGGAGTCTCTTTATATAATTCATCTTCGAGATCACTGACACTACAACCTGTTATTAAACTCACTATTTGTTTAAGTGCAGCTGCGAATGGTTTTATTTGCCACCCAGTACTGTTGCCCCACTCCTGATCATAAAAAATTTGTAATTGAGTGCGAAAGTCGTCTAATGCACTCTCATTTATTGGTATGTTATATGTATTGAATTCAATGAAACGTATTATGTCAGCTATAGTATTTTTACCATGTGACTTTTTTCCGAGTATTCCTATTAAGTTAGTATCATTTATCATTTTCCAGTATGTTTAGTTTCTTTTTTTTGATTTTTATTACTGCCCATGGATAACTCCAATGCACTAAAATCTACTACCTCATCTAGATGTTCGTTCTTGTTGACATCAACACGAGGTTCTAATTTAGGTTCTAATTCTGTATTAGCTGGTCGATCAATTGTAATGTATAGACTATTAGATGCATTGTCTGCGTTAAACTTTTTAATAAATGAATCGATTGCAGACTTATCCGAGTTAAAATATAATAAGTGCTTTGAGCATCTGTTTAATAATGCTTTATTACGCACATTCGAATGCGCTGGTATAAACACATTCATTGGATCGGGATCGATAGTTGTGTCGAATTCTCGCCTATGCCTAGTATCAACTCCTATATAAAATTTTCCAGATGTCGTTTCGGTTGTTTTGTATATAAACATAATATGTCCTTTTTTAATAATTAATGAAAAAATAAATAATAGCAACGTTAAAATAAATTATTATTCAATGTTTTATTGTCTTCGTTTAATTGTGATATTCTATGCCTTAGTGCTTCACGGTTATAATCATCATCAGACTGCATTTTTCTAGTTGTTGATTGCCCTGTGGATGAATATATATTGTGGATATTTATTAAACCACGTGATGTATCCATTTCGACTGGAAATGTCATACCGTCCGGACCCATTCTATTTTTCATAATGTGGGCACGTGCTGTATTTGTTACCTTATCCTGTATTTTTCTTGATATAGATAATCCAAAGTCAATTGGAAATATCTTAGAATATGCACCAGCTACTCCGTCACTTTCAATTATATCTTCCTTCGCTGCACCTTTATTACCCTGTGACGCGGTCCATATAGGTACTAAGTATTCACCCGCCATCCCCTTTAGTTCCTCGAACAATAATCCGATTGCGTCGTGTTTTTGTACTGTTGATGATATTGAGTATTTTAATAGTTCTGCATAATCTATAATTATAATATCAGGTGCATGTCCTGTCATTATTAGTTTATTTAGATGACCCTGTAATCCGATTAACGATACAGACTTCATTGGAAACCATTTAACTATCAAGTTTCCTGGTATCTTCTTTAGTGCAGACTGTACATTTTCTTTATTTGTATGCAGTTTATCCAATGGAATTCCAGTCAATATGGAGTCATACCTCAAACTTACATAACTTTCATCAAGTTCTAATGAATAGTGTAGTACATTTTTTCCTGCCCTTAGTGCTGCAGCGCCGAGATTCCCTAATAAAAACGATTTACCTGCACCGGTGCCCCCTACAATTACTCCTAGCTCACGCGGTGCTAGTCCACCTTTCATTAATTCGTCTATTACATCCCACCCAGTTGTTATCGGTACTCGTGCATCTATAGTATATCTTCGTTCAAAATCTTCGAAATACTCATATCCAATATCTAAATTCGTTCCAATTTTCAATGAATTGTTTATAGAAGTACCTATTTTTTCATATTGGCCCGATTGCAATAAATCTATAGATTCAATTAATGCATTTTTAATTTCTTGTCTTTTGCAAAAGTCAATTGTTGTATCCTTAATAAAATCTAAGTCAGTACTTTCCGATTGCTTAACTGCGTCCTTTAGTACTGATATTACTTCCATTTTCAATAATTCGTTGTTCAGCCCATCTACGTAGACCTTAAGAACATCGAACGTTGGTATTTTCTTTGCCTTCTTATAGTATTCAAGTATCCTATCGATAATATACTGAAACGACTCACTTTCAAAATATTCATTTTTAATTAAATCGTATGTACTACCAACAAATTCAGTATCAAGTAATAAACATGTTATTAATTTAACTTGAAAATTGTAACCATAATCAGAAATGTACTTATTTTTATCTGGCACGTGCGTATTATTTACCTATGAACATATTCAATTTTCTAAATGATGCTGTTAACCAGTCGTCTACATTTTTAAATGAATCGTATAGTAAATCTTCATAAAATAATTTTTTAAATTTAGGTATATTTAATTTTTCAATTTCAGCATCCATCACTGATCTAATATTAATACTTTGACGTGGGGAAATAACTACATTATTTAATTGCATTAGTTCTATATTTCTGTTTAGAATTAATTTATTTGATAGTATATTCGTATAGATCGTTAACGGTTTCTTTTTACCCGCTAATTCAACGTTTTCCTCGCATATGTGAAACAATGTATCCACATCCAGTACAGTATCACTAAATTGCGGGATCCTCTGTAATAACGTCTTTAAACCGATTCCTTTTATTCCAGGTATATTATCAGACGTATCACCTGTCAGTGCCCTGTATAATAAATAATTATCGGGCAATATTCCTAGTTCAGCTGCTAGTGTATCCGTTGTGTATAATTTTTTCTTGGTTGGACTCCATACTGTTATTTTATTGTTTAATAATTGTAAGAAGTCTCTATCACCAGATACTATTGCAATTTTATTCTCTGTATGTTCATAGTATTGTTTTGCTATGTACGCTATAGTATCGTCCCCTTCAATATTATCAATGCACACTACTGTAACAGGTAAATGATCCAAATATTCAATTATACGTTGAAATTGCTGTCTCATCGATTGTGATTCATCTACCAACCCTTCGAATTCTTGAAATCTATTAATAGATTTTTTCACAATTCTATTACCTTTATAGTCTGGATATATTTTTCTTCTATTTACCGACCCGCCGACTCCATCGAACACTATTATACACCTCGTGGGATTAAATTGCCGTATATTATATGCAAGTGATTTTAGGAATCCTAATACACCGCCAACGTGTAAACCGTTCTGATTTAAGGTAGGGACGGCTGCAAATACAGATATAAACTTAAAATTACCATCAATGAGTAATATATTATCATCCGCATTAACTTCTTGGACCTCAGTTCTAACCATGTTCAATGCCCCAAGAATTCTATTCTTTGTATCTATATCTACAGCCGCCATACTTATTTTAATAATTTAATGATTCTAAAAACGCCATACACAAATAATATTAACTATGTTCGGTTTCTCCGTCATTTTCGATTGAAATATCCTCCAGACTATATTCCCTACCGTCTTTATAATCCATAATTAACCTGTCGCAAATTGCATCATATAGAAATTCTTTAAGTTTTGGATTCGCTTCCATCCACCTGGTAAAATCCTTACTTTTGAATTTAAATATACCGTCTGCCTCTGTAAATTCTAATCCTGTGAACGGATCAACTATAGTACCTGTGTATTCCTTCAAAATACTCTTACCTAGTTCATCTGTGTCCCTAATACTATTATACCTCAGTATTAGACTCCATGTAGTACCCGATGTGACTAATTTATATTGTTTTAAAATGTCCAACCAGCTACCGTAATTATCAATTCCACTATCAAAATATATTTCGTATCCAACTACTCGTAATGGTGGTCCGAGTCTGTTCTTAACAACTGCAACCTTAGTTTTTATTCCAACCACTTGCTCAACTCCGTTAACTGGCGCTTTTATTTTACCTGCCGATGTTATACGTAATCTAACACTTGAGTGAAACGCTACTGCCTTTCCTCCACTAGTAATATACTTGTCTGGTGAAAATGGCATCGCTTGCAAATTAATCCTTAACTGATTCGTAAGAATTAATAATATGTTCTGTCGTGCAATTAAATTTGTAAGCTTTCGCATTGACTTTGATAATATAATAGCTTTGTCAGTATTATATCCATCTTTACCGTAATCTGCGTCTAGTTCCTTCTGAGTAGTTGCACCCATCAACGAGTCAACAACTATTGTAACAATTACATCAGAGTCTATACTTCTTACCTTTGCGATTGTCGATTCAATTGTTGAAAATATATCTTCAAGTGTTTCCAGTTGAATATATACTAATTTATTTATATCGACTCCTATCGCGTCCATGTACTCTCTACTGGCAGCTGCTTCTGTATCTATGTATATCGCCAGACCACCTTTTTCCTGCGTACTTTTTAGGGCATATGACGCTAGTAAAGATTTACCCGAATTGTGGTTTAACATACCATTACCGAAATAACATTCATCTGGATGTTCTACTGTAATATCTACTATTTCATGTAACCCAATGTTATCAATTGATACAACATTATAATAACTATCATCATCACATAAAATTTTATGTTTATTTATTATGATATCTTTAGTTTCTAGCCAACCTGCATCTGTAAAAAATTTGTGTTTTTCAGTAACTTTAATAGTTTTTTCATTATCTAATGTTACTTTAAATGTTTTTAATGTACCCTTATTAATAAAGTTAATTATAGGTGTGTATTCATTGTTAATTGTTTTAACTTTAACTGTTTTACCTTCTTTTAATAATTGTTCTACTTCTCCTATTGTTATTTTCATTTTATTATTTTATTTATAATATTTTCTTAATCTAAGTATTTCGTTTTCTGATTGCATTATTATTGTTTTCTTATCAATTAAATCCATAATATAATCTAAAGTAATATATGTTATATCATATGTGTCTTCTGTAATATACATGCAATTTAATTTAAATTTTTTACAATATTTTGTTAGTGCTTCGAATTTTGCTATATTTTGTTTCCAACTAATTTTGATATTAGGTTTTATTTCACATATCGTATCGCCCATTACAATATCTTGAAAATAATTTCTTGTATTACCTTCAAATTGATATTTAACAATGTGTTTAGATAATTTAAAATCTATATTATGATCTTGCAAGTAAATATAAATTAGCATTTCTAAAGAACTCCTAAAATGTATCTTTTCACCATTTTTTAGAAACCACCCTTTAATACCATTACCTGCCTTTATACTAGGTTCCTTACCATACATTATGTTATCTTTACCTGGTAAAAATCCGTTTGGATGTTTTTTCAACATGCCAAATTTCGAACGCAATTGATTCCAAATGATATCTCCACTATGTTTAAATTTTTTATGAAATTTATCTCTACATATACCATCATACCCATTGTTTTGGATATAATTTTGGTATTCTATACCCATTTCATCTGTAACGGTTGTAAAAACTTTCCGAATGATGATGCCATGTTTTTTATTACTTGCATTTGCCTTTACTAAATTTATATTTGCCTGCTTGATTCTCCATAATGATATATTTTGTTTGATTATATTATTTATATTTAAATACTCAATAATTCTATTTGCAAAATCAATGCATATATTATATTTTTGAATTAAGTCATTCACAATTGCACCGTTATTAATATCTTCAATGAATTCACCCTTATGAATTAATAAAAAATCATTAATTTTTTTATCATATTTTTCCTTAGCTATCTTTATTAACTGTGATGATTTGTATTTTTTATTATTTTCAGATAATTCCATGGATAAATTCAAATCTTCTGCAATTCTATTTAATAATCTATTACTAATATCTATTTCCTTTGTGATTGCAGTAAATCCCAATCCATCTAATATATATTTTTTAATGTCATTTGAATACTTATTATATTTTTCATTATGTACATGTTTGTTTTTTTCAATCATTTTGGCATTTGCCAATTTAATTGTATATCTATTAGTATTTGATCTAAGTTTTTTCTTATATTCTACATTTAAATATTTGTAACATTGTTCGCTAGTTAAATTAAATTTAGTGTATATATCATACACATTCGCGCCAGAGTTGATCTCTTCTTGTATTTTATTATAGTCCAGGTTTTCCATTAGTATCCATTGGTATTTATAATATATATACCTGGACTATAATTGTTATTCAATTATTACATCAATTATGGTATCCCTAGTAACACACGCCTCTAATCCCGTAAGTTCAACTATTTTACCAACTGGAAACCCTCCCGATTTCCTATTACTTATTGCCAGATCCAAAAGATCACTCCCCGTACCAATCCAATGTTTAACATCGCCCGCATTGTCGTTTGCTAAAAAAAATGCAACCTTATCAGTATTATGTTTGAATGTGGTATTAAGGGAGGTAATCAATTCTCCAGCTAAGTCATTAACGACTTTCGTCGCTACTTTCTTCGCCATACATTACTATTTATTAAAAATGTCGTTAAATGCGTTTTCAATGTCGGCCACTGCCGTCTCTTTCTTTGTAGTTGGTTTGGTTTTTGTCTTTTTTACTTCTACGGTAGGTTCAGTTTCTGCATCCAATGCACGAAGTTCATCTAGAAATGAGTTATCTGATGCTGCAGATTCCTTACTAGTTGCATTACTCTCGATAGGAGTACTTGGTTCAACTGCATCCGTAGTAGACTCACTGTCTGTACGATTACTACTGTCCGTTGTTTCTACATTATTCATGTAGTTATTCAGCATAGTAGTTAATTCATCGTATGTTGGTGTTTCCCAAATGTCATCGAAGTTTGGCATATCCTTAATTAATTCGACTACTGCTGGATCTGTTGTTGCAGGTGATGAATTTCGCTTCACCCTAAATGTAGTTTTCGCATAACCGTCTTTTGGTAATACTACCGTTACTGTAATATCTGATCCCGCTTGTAGGTCAGATATATCCCCATAATCTGGGTCATCCATAGTCTTTAAAAGTTCTGTGAATACTGTACTTGAGAATCCCCAAAATTTAACACCTTCACTTTCAGCTCCTCGTACGAGTACGGGTAAGTACACTCTCTGTCTAGGCATTAGTTTTGCACCAGCTATCCAATCTTCTTTTGTTCCAATTGATTTTAATTTTTGTGCAACTTCTACTATTGGATCTGGTAGTGATTTATTAATAGGAGAATATACTGTGTACTTAACTAAATCGAAATAAAAATACCGTTCAATGAACGAGTACTCTTTATCGAATTTGTACGGCAGTATTCTTAATACTGTATCACCTGCTGGTAATTTTAATAGATGCTTGCTTCTGTCTGTTTTACTGGCACTGGTTTGAATGTTTGCCAGTCTTTCTCTAATTTTTGATAAATCCATTTTTTTACTTTTTTTTAATTGTCTGTTTGTTAATTTTAATTTAATTGTCTGTTAATTGTCTGTTTACTAATTTTAATTTTTTTACTTTCTCATGTTCCATTTTTTTAAGTTATTTAATATATTCCATTCGGTTGAATTCAATATCAAGTTTCTTTAAACTACCTTGTTTAATAATTATTAATTTATTTGCAAAGATGTCCCAATCAACCTTATATGATTCGTCATGTACTCCATTATTCACTAGTTTAATTAATTCGTTTAGTGCATTAATAGTATATAATGTGTTCGTATCACTCTTTCGATGTATTTTTATTGTATTATACGTTAATTCATAATCACCTGGAATGCTATATACACATATCGTATTATATTTATCATTATATAAATTGTATATCGCTATTCTATTATTGTTAATTGCATATGATTTACTGATGTAGTCAATTACAAGTTCTAAATCAACACAATGCAAAAATGTACATAGTATAACATTACCCAATATCTTCTCCTATTAATCAAATATAGTATAACTTAGTGAAATCGCACCACTACTAACTGATATCCTACTGTCTATTACATTATATGGTATATTCAATATATCTGTCTCACTAGGTATTTTATGCACGAAAATATCACTAATATCGTTCTTATTAATATTTATTACATATCCACCGAAACCTGGTTTTATTTTTAATTTATTACTAATCAATTTTAGAAAAATAAGTCTAGTTATTTCCTTAGGGTCAGAGTTTAACGAGGTTCCTAACTGTGATTCGATTCTGCGTACTATTGATTTAATTGATTTATAGAATGAATACGTATTGAGTATTGTAGAAACTTCTTTACTAAATAATACCGAATATATTTTTTTAAAACTATCTACTCCTTCCGTCAGTGATTTTGTTGTCATGTTTATCTCTGACAAGAATTTATAACCTGGTACATTTGCTGAAAATGTATTAATTATACCGAATAGATCATTAATTAATTGCCGTGATTCTAGATCTTCCTTAAATTTACCTAATGTAATTTGAGCTGAGTGTGACTTATACGCCTTAACTTCTGCATACTTTCCATCAATCTGTAAGTCGGGTTTCGACGAACCTCTATTGTCCACACACCTTATTTTATTCTCTTTATTGAAATTAAATAGCCAAAATAAAGATAATTCACCATTACCTATTCCTTTGTCTGGTGTAATTGTGAATAGTGTTTCAAATGGTTTAATGTCATCGGGATGTAAACGTAAGTTACCAGCTGCGAGGTTATAACTACCCTGTACAATAGGAACGTCTCCGCCCTTAAATGCACGTTGTATATATGCAGAATACGAAGTTGCCGTTTCAAATAAAGTATGCGGGTTTGGTAATGCCGCCAGTAACGCTTTGAACACTTCGTTTTCGTTGATTATGTTACCAACTATTCTATTTATTAATTTTGTCATTTATATTATAATTTTGATTATACCTTTATTAATAAGTATGCCATTATTTAGCTTCTCATGTTTAGGGTTTGATGTAAATTTATTAATATTTTCGGTTACATTTATAATGTCAACAGAACTATTATTCACCTTAGCAATATACGCAATTCCATGTAGTTTGGACTTAATTAAATTATTTATACGCTGTATTACTTCCTCTGAATATACACCGCTATTACTCATATTATTTATATCATGTTCTGAGTCAGATTCAACTGCTCCAATGGTTATAGCATCTTCTGTTGCAACGTAACCCGATAAGTGTTCACTTATATATATAGTGTCGTTAACTTCGTCAGGGGATATATTTGTTATTCTACTGTTAAATATAATTGCTATAAATAGTATCTGTGCAATTCGCCTATCTAGTGTCGCTAACATATAACTTAGTAATAACCCTTCGTATTTACTTAACTGGCATGTACCATACAACCAATCTCGCGCAGTTCCACTATTTAATAAACCCACAACTTCTTGGAATGAATCTTCACTGCTCGATATTACTTTAATAAACAGATCTTCCAGTCCATTGATTTCTATATTATCAGATAGATAATTGTCCCTTATATATGTAATGAACGACTTAACGTCACTTACTATTGGTGCAGATTTTGCACGAAATCGAGTATCTGGTTCCTCGCTCCCTTCGGGTGGTTCCTCGCCACTTTTTTCGGGTGATTTAATTTGGTCTTTTTCTTTATCATTAAA
>Ga0154020_10001790_pt1 | contig 26360 bp, 22 predicted proteins | sample Klosneuvirus_201_FD_109709 | JGI IMG/M metagenome (GOLD analysis project Ga0154020, IMG submission 109709) | Active sludge microbial communities from wastewater, Klosterneuburg, Austria - Klosneuvirus_20160825_MG | ecosystem: Engineered > WWTP > Aerobic digester > Activated sludge | place...
GCTACGAGAATATTGCGGACGACGTAGTCGGAGTCAAATGGCGCGTGTTGGAAAAATAACGTATTCCTGTCTGAACTTAGTGTTTCTTGTGGGATCAGAACCGATAGCGTGCAATAGGTCGCCAAACAGTCCTTGTCTGCCCTAGTGGCAAATATCTCTCTCCCATTGACAAAGAGGGTGAGTTCCCTGTTCGCTTCCAGCCCCTTGCCTTCCCAGGTGATCGTGTGGGGTTGGGCCGCTGCGGCGTGCGGGATGCTGACGGTGAAGGTGATGCCGTGGCCGTATGATCGCTGTGTTGACATAGAGCCAAAGCCATTTGGCACGATCGACCCATAGGGTATGGTTAGAGGATTTTTTGACAGGTCTGGGTCTTGATGGTGGATGCCCGTCGCCAGGTTAATCGCAAAAACGACACTGATCATTGAGGCAAACCAGATAGACAGTCGCTTATTTTGACTAAATTTCTGACCAAGGGCTTTACGTAATCCAGCCGGGCATCTCGCAAACCACATCGATTCACTTGCAAGTACGCTTTGTAGCGTTCGTACCATCAGTGAATTCCTGGTGTCCGCGAAGGGGCCGGCCACTGCCAGGCCAAAGTGCCTGAGGGATTCCATCGGGGAGTCCTGGCCGTTGGTCACGTCGGCTGCACGCAGACTGCCATCACCTGTAACAAAAATGACTCTGGAGCAAGCACCGACGGCAGGGGAATTGATCGTGATGTCGCAGAGAGCTGAGCTCCCGATTGTCACAGGAAGTCGAAGCCTCTTTGCCGCCCCCGGATTGCGAAGATTCTTGACGATGATCGAGCCGGCATCCTGCTGCCTTCGCAGGAACCTATCCAGGTCGGTATCAGAATAATCGATGTTGTTTTTGGCTCTTTTCTTAGTCATAGATACTGAACTCCACGTCGGGGCGGGCTTTTTCCCAAAGCCTTTGTCCTGCTGCTTTTGCGCGGTCATCCTGACCGTGAATCCGGTTGATGGTGACCAGGATTAACATTTCGATTTCGTCCTCATGGGACTGCCGACTCTTGAAGAGCTCGCCAACCAGGGGAATGTCCGCGAGGACCGGGACACGGCTGACGGTCTTAGAATTGCGTTTACTCATAAGCCCGCTGAGCATAATTGTCTGACCGTCTCTGATTGTAACGGCGGTAGAAACTTTGGATCGGGTGAGCGTGGGAATTGATCCATCCTTAATTTCGCCGAACTGCGAAACCTCGGTATCGATTTGGCTGTCGATTTGGCCTGTGGGATCTATCTTGGGTGTAATATTGAGAATAATGCCGGCGTCGACTGGGGCGAAGTCCGTGATAATTTCATCGGCCTTGACAGTGCGTTTCGTTAGGTAAGTGGTCTTTCCTGAGTGGAATTTGGCGACTGCGCCACTTCGGGTCACCAGCTTAGGATTTGACAACACACGCGACGATGATCTTTCCTGCAATAACTGCAGGAAAGCGGACATTCCGCCTACCTGCCAGTTCAATCCAAATCCACCTGCCTTGTTTGATCCCGACCGCGATCCGACGCCGATCTGGGCCAGACTGGATTTGCTTTCTTCCAGAACCTTGCTGCCAAAGGTGCGGCCCAGGCCGATTGTGGAGTCGTCGGTTTTATTGACTTCGACAAAGAGCACCTCGATACTCACTGCCGGCGCGCCATTTGAATCTTTAGACAAGCGGTTTTCGATTCCCGGGTAGATCATCTGGGCGATACGGTTAGCCATTTCTGCCTGTTGCTCGTTGGCAGGAGATCCTTCCAGCACGATTATTTTGCCATAGGCGTGGGATTGGATATTGGCCATATCATTTTCCCGCAGGACGCGGTTAATCGTGGCGACGACCGTATTGCTCGCAGCTAGATTTTTCTCAGTACCGTCGAGGATCAACCCAGGATTTTCGCGCTTGATGTCCGCGATACGGTTCGCTGCCTCCTTGCTGGAAACAATACCATCGAGAAGTATGCGCCCATCCCGCTCGGTTGCTTTGACGCCGTCCAGTCCCGAAAGCTGCCGAACGATGCTGGCGAGCATGTTTCCTACGACAACATCATAGGAAAGGGTCCGGGCGCCTGTGAGTGCAACTTTCAGGCTCGTGCTTCCTGGCTGAAGTCCTTTTAGAATCAACACAGCCTTAGTCTCACCCCTTGATACACGCAGAATTCGCGATGAACCAATATCGACAGACTTGGCGATTGCAGGGAGAGTCAGCGTGTATTCCTCTCCGACGCCGACGGCGATCTGCTCTTTTGCTAACGCTGCCGTCGAGAAACTGACGCAGATCGCGGTGCTGAGCAACGTAATGATCAGGGATGAGGACATGGTGTTTTGCTCCTGGTGTTCTTTGAAACAGACTGTGAGACTCTGGCGATTTGGTCTCGCGCCTCGATCGGACATTACGGGGTTTAGCTGGTGGGAATTTGATCGTAGTTGACAAATTGAGGAAAAAAAGAAAAACGGGACAATCCTAAGATTGTCCCGTTCCCTGTTGTGTGTTCTGCGTTCTGTACGATTAATTAGCGGTGCCTTTGAAACCTTCGATTTCTTCTTTGGCGACACCCGACATGTTTAAGTCTTTTTTAGCCATAGCCTCAGCTTTTCCGGCTCCAGATGTCGCCAAATCCTGGCTTTTTTGGTATTCCGTGCTTTTGCCACCAAAAGCAGCAACCACCGAACTTACCTGGTTTCGGATGGTTCCGCCAAAGACAGAGAACACACCGATGGAGCCAACGGAAATCAGTACAAGCATGATGAGGTATTCAGCTGTGTTTTGGCCGGCTTTTTTCCTGAATTTTGAAGCTAGATTCAAATGATTCTTCATAAACATCTCCTGATATAGGTGCATCAAGCACCTGATGGTTAAATCCATGGGTAAGGCGGGGGCCGCTCCCATGTAGGCTTTTAAGGCATTTGCAGCCGACGCTCTTGCCTGTGATTGCCTTTTTTATCTCCCTCAAACAAAAAAATAACTTTGCAATGTCGGTCAAATACCCTCACTGGAATTCACCTAAATTATGCTGACGCGGGAGGTGACCCCGCAGAAAACCTCCCAGGAGCATCCATGTCGATCGACCGCATTTCCAAAACCCAAAACGCCGCTCCGATGGTCAAGGCCTCGAGGTTAATGGTCCTTCCAGCGAGTTTGCTGGCTGGATTTATCGGTATTGCCGGAATAACACCAAATGGTCTGGCACAGCAGAGCTTCCAACTGCAGGTCATATCCGCCTTAAAGAGCGTCGCCCGCGAACAGGACGCGGAGCTGCGGGTAGGAGAATCCCAGATCAATGGTATGAAGCTTCCGATGCACAGCATGGTCGTGGTCCAGGCGACAGCGGACTTTGCAGAAAAAGTCCGTAAAAAAATCGGCCCGACAGGATTGGTTGCAGTACATCATACCTCATACAGCGATGTTGTGGTCGTATCTCCCAGCGACGCACGCGATCACGAGCAATCGGCTCGGACGTCCTATGTATTATCAATTATGAATCTTCCTGATGGGTCGAGGCTGGCGTTTGCAAGCCCTGCCGGTGATCTGCTCCGCGCGCATTTGCGCTCCCCATCCTTTCAAGCGGCGTGGATCAACGAAGCGCGAAATGGCTTACAACCTATCGGGTCGAGCTCACACAGGTTTGCTGAATCCCTGTCGCAACAAGAACTCGCGCAATGCACTGTAGCTCCGATCCAGTGTCGGTCGATGATAACTGCAGATCTTCGCAATAGTGGCTATTTGCCTGTTAATCCGGAAGAGAAATCCTTAATCGATGCCAGGGATGTTTCCAGTGTCTCAGACGCTGATTACCACGGCGTGTGGCGCAAGAATTCATCCACAGTCTATATAAATATCACCAAACAAGGGGCCGGCAGGCCTGCAGAGGTAGGGGTATATGAAGTCACGACCAGATAAAAAACCAAGCTCAGGTATGTTCGAATCTATGATCAGGCAAAAGATTGCCGCTTACAAAACCAAACCATGGTGGCGTCTGGAGACCGGCCTGGTCGCAGCTGCCATAGTGGCTGGCATGGTGTCCGGGGTGCTTGGGCATGCTAATGCCAATGCAAGCAAGAGAAAGCTTGCCAGGCTCTATGCTACCGGAGAGGTCATTGTGGCTGCTCGCGATGTCGCGTTTGGTGAGCGCCTTGACGCCAGCATGCTAAAGCCTGCCGACATGCTCATGCGCAATCAATCGAATAATACGGTGACACCAGAGTCCTTGTCGATGATCCTGGGCAAACGAATCGCTATGGAACTTAAGGCAGGAGATCCTCTGCTGCTTAGTGCGGTACAGGGTGCGACGGAAGCGAGCAGAATGGCAGAGACCATCCCCGCCGGAAAGCGGTTGTTCACGCTGACAATTGCTGACATTGCAGCAAGTCATGGGTTCATCCGGCCAAACGATCATGTCGATATTCTCGCCCATGTTTCCCTTCCGGGGCGCGGTCTGACGACATTCACAGTGCTTCAGGATATCACATTGGTCTCCGTAGGACCGTCGACGGTTCTGGCAGAGACCGGACGAAGCACTGGCGCATCTGATGTCTCCTTCTTTGTCGACACGCAGGATATCGAAATGCTGGCGTTCGCTCATAAGCGCGGTCAATTCTCTCTCAGTCTGCGAAATCCCAAAGATATTGGAAAAGTCGCCGGTGGCAAGGGTATCGATATCAATGAATTTCTTGATTACGAAGGCATCAACGAAGTCTCCGGTGGCGGCGAACTCAATATTACGGAACGGGGCAAAAAAGTCCCTGTAAAGAAGACGGAGTAGATCATGACTCGTATGTCGCGCGCATTGCCGGGAAGACCGCGGCTCGCTCTGCACCCCGGGGAGTCCGGGCAGGCAGCAGTGGAATATGTCTACCTTGCGCTTGGTGTTGTTCTCGCGGTGATCCTGATTGGCTATGGCATTGACTCCGATGGGCTGACCAAAATGGGCAATGCCCTTAGCGAGCGGCTACTAATGATCACAACGATTTTGAAACTGCCTCTATAAGTTGGACACAGGAGAACAACGCGATGGATCAGAGACAAGTTCACGTGACCTGGCGGGATGGATTGATACCGCATAAAAGCGTCCTGGCAGAGGGTCGGCATCTGATCGGAGGGAGTCGGTTTGCTGCGATTCGTGTTAAAGGCGGAGAACCGGAGGAGATATGCGGTGCCTTGATCGTCAGCGGCGATGAAGTGAAAATCCGCTGTACCGGCAGCAAACCCACAATGTTTGTTGAAGGACGAAAAATGACACCCGGTGAAGAGGTTCTGGTCGGGGATGTCATGGAAATGGTTGTCGGCAGAACTACAGTAAAGGTCGCAGTCCAGGCCGATCGCAAATCCCAGAATGAGGTTAGTACCGATACAACGAATGGAAGCACCTTTAAGTCTTCGACCGATGTGGATGATTTAAGAGCAGCTCTGTCCCGACGGCTGCTCGATCAGATGAATCTTGCAGGTATCGAACTCGCCAAGGTCGACTCCCCGGAAGTGCGCGAGACGGCCAGGCTTAAGTTACGCAAAATCATTGCCGAACTTTCATTTCCGAATTCTTTGACGCTTTCGCCAGCAGAGTTAGAGCAGCAGGTTTTCGACGAGGTGATGGGACTCGGGCCGCTTGAACCTCTCCTTGCAGATCCAAAAGTAACTGAAATTATGGTTAATCGTCGAAATCAGATTTATCTGGAGCGCGCCGGAAAGCTATCTCTTTGTCCCGTGCATTTCAGCTCCGATCAAGCGCTTTTGAACGTGATCGAACGCATTGTATCGACGGTTGGCCGACGTATTGACCAATCATCGCCAATCGTCGATGCCAGGCTTTTAGATGGGTCCCGGGTGAACGCAGTGATCCCGCCGCTTGCTCTCAAGGGTCCGAGTTTAACGATCCGGAGATTTTCCAAGAAGCCAATTTCAGTGAAGAAGCTGATCGGGCTTGGGGCGATCAGCGAGTCGATGGCATTGTTTATGGGGCGACTGGTAAAAGAGCACAAAAATGTCATCATCAGCGGTGGTACCGGCTCTGGTAAAACCACGCTTCTGAACGCCCTGTCGAGCTTCATACCTGCGACGGAACGCATCATCACCATTGAAGACGCCGCAGAGCTGCAGTTGCAGCAGGAGCATGTAATCAGCCTAGAGACGCGACCCGCGAACCTCGAGGGTAAAGGAGCCGTGACGATCCGCGATCTCGTGAAGAACACTCTGCGCATGCGTCCTGATCGCATTATTGTCGGCGAATGTCGTGGTGGCGAGGCATTAGATATGTTGCAGGCCATGAATACTGGTCACGATGGCTCGATGACGACAGCTCACGCGAATGCACCAGAAGACATGCTCCGGCGGCTCGAAACCATGGTTCTGATGGCCGGAATGGATCTGCCCTTGCGCGCCATTCGGGAGCAAGTCGCATCCGCTGTAACAATCGTTGTGCAACAGACGCGCCGCAAGACAGGCAGCCGGCTTGTTACAGAGATCTCATGGATTCGCGGATTGAAAAAAGATTCGGGAGAGTATGAGGTTGTCACGCTATTCGATCGTGATCGTCAGGAACAGGCCCGCTGCCACACGAAAAATCTTTCAAAATTCTGGTGCGAAGAAGAGTTGACCGGTTCGGTTCAGGACTTTCTGGCAGAGGCGGGAATGACCGAAGCTGCATCAAAGGAGACCATTCATGCTTAGCGTCGGCATGCCATCGATAGCCTGGATCTATGTTTCAAATTTCGGCTACGCTGTCGCAGTAGGCTGTCTCCTATACGTCATGCGCGCCCGGGTCGCAATGTTCTGGAACAAATTCGCGCCTGCGACCTCGTCTGATGGGTTCGTGATCGGACTTATCGGTGGGATCACCGTTGCGTTTGTTTTGGGGATGATTGGAGTTAATGCCCTCGCGGCGATGGTCGGCGGTGGTGGTGCGGCTCTTTGGCTGCCTCAGTATCTCGCGCGGCGTCGGCGGCAAAGATATGAAGAAGAATTTGACAGCTCACTGGTCGAGTCGTTGACGACCGTTAGTGCTTCTCTCAAAGCAGGGATTACGTTGCGGGACAGTCTTGGTGTTGCTGCGCGCAATTGCCCGCCCGCATTCGCCATGCAGGCCGGCGAGGTGTTGAAAGAGTATAAGTTCGGTCTTTCTCTGGAGGAAGCCCTCAACAACGTCCGCAGTCGCGTAGGCACCCAAAATGCGAACATCGCATTTGGCGCTATGATCATAGGTTCACAGCTAGGTGGCAACCTTCCCGCTGTGCTGGGACGCATTGTTTCCACAGTCAGAGAAAGGGAAAGAGTAGAGGGGAAGCTGAAGTCGCTCACGGCGCAGGGGCGAACCCAGGCTGCTCTTCTATGTGCCGCGCCGCCTGTTCTTGGGGTTGGAATGTATCTTTGGGATCCTCAGAAAATGGCCCTACTGACTGATACGTTTCCTGGTCAGATTTTGCTTTGTATGGCGATAGGGTTGGAAGTGATCGGCATTTTTGCGACCAAAAAAATCATGCAACTGGATATCTAAGGTGCAATATGACGCAGTCGTTATTAAAAATTGCAAGTACAGCCATAGCATCGATCTCAGATTTAGTGCTCGGTGGGTGGTGGCTGTGGAGTGGAGTAGCGCACGGCTTAGTCTTTTTTTTAATCGGCAGAATGCTGGTTTACGGGTATCGGGAGCATTCCTACCTGTATCAGATCGAGACAAAAAACCGCGTCACAGACAACTGGGTTCAGGTGCTGTTGCCCTATGTTCAGAGGATAAGGGCCGCGCGGTATCGGGAGTTCATTGACAGAAACCTTAGCAGGGCTGGAACCCGTCTGGACTGGAACAGCAGTCATTTTATCGCCAGCCAGATTCTTTATGCATCCGCAGCGGGTGTGATTGCGTATCTGTTTTTGGGCGTCATGCTGGGAATCAGTATTCTTCTGGTCATGGCGGTGACGGTTAGTGCGGCTTTTTTACCCGTATTACGTCTCAGCGACCTCGCGACCTCCCGTTATCGCTCGTGTACGCGGGAGCTTCCGTTTTTTATCGATTATCTGAATCTGGCGATGGGCGCTGGTTTGGATTTTAATCGTGGCCTGAGCACGATTCTTGCCGACGTCAAAGCGTCGCCGTTACGTGATGAGTTTGCGATCGTGATGCGAAACATGAAGCTAGGTGTCAGTCGCGAAGACGCATTGATGGAAATGCAGCGTCGGATGGATACTCCGGGGCTGAAACTATTTGTGCAAACCCTCGTTCAGGCGATGAAGATGGGGAGCGATGTGGGGACGACGCTTGGCATCCTGTCGGAGACAATCCAAAGCAAGAGGTTTCAGGAAGCCGAGGAAAAAGCCGGGAAAATCTCGGTCAAGATGATGATCCCAATGATGGTATTTGTAATGCCGGCGACCATGATCATCCTGCTTGGGCCCATGATTCTTCAGTGGCTTAGCGCTTCGGTCTGAAAGGTGAATAAATGCTAACATCGCTTTTAAATTTATCCAAAAAAGTAGGAGTCGCAAGCCGCCATGGTCAATGGCCAGTGCTTTTGGCCACGATGGCTGGGCTTTACGCTCCCGTCGTTTCAGGTGTGACCAGACCTCCGGCTGCTGATGCGGTCGTGGTTTTTCTCAGCGTGCCCGGAACTCGAATAAATGTCGCGACTCTTGAATTTTACCGTGCTGCCAACGACGAGATCGCTCAGACAAAAGCATGGTCCTTAGTCGGAGGTGGCGAATTGGGGCGATCAGCAACCGTCAAGGGGTTGAGCTTTGTAGGCAAGGTTCCGGTATTGACCGCGTCTCCTTCCTTAAGGGCGACGCGACGCCGGGTTATCCCTCAGGTCCAGGAGACATTGGATACCCTTGCCATACAGGGTGCCATCATTGTGGATTGCCAAACAATAACCGGGAGCACACAGGAAACCGCCCGGGTTCGCGGGTGCGGCCTCTACTATTACGATCGAGCTGAGGGGCGGATTGTGGCGGCGACGCGCAAGTCCTTTCGCGTTGGGGTAAACAGCGCCAGCTTGTGGGCTTCCTCAATGGTCCAGGGTCTGAAAGGTGGCCTCGAAGCCCATAAGGCCAAGATCGACCGAGAGCGCCTGTCGTCTATCGAGAGCAAGAGCGACGATGCTGAGAAGCCCGCAAGGCCCTATTTGGTGCTTGGCTTGGTAGGCGAGTCCCTTCAGCTGCGTGGTGGAGAAAGGGCGAATCTCGCCGGTGGAGTCGCGGGATTTGGCGCGTCATTTTCAGGGCGTTCTCTGGGGTTGGAGTATGCGCAGACTTCCTTTCAAGGCCGTCACGGTACTCAACAGGATCGCTACAACAGCCGGTCGCTTGAAGTGGTACTCGGAGCCTCAGCAGACGCCATGGACATTGTCACCTGGGGGCTTGACCTGACTGCGGGGATGACAGAACGCCGATACGAGAAAGCGGAAGAGGAAGTCCTGTGGGCGCGGCAGCCTGTGATTGGTCTGCGTCCGGGGGTTTTCTGGAAAGTCCGCCAGGGCTGGTTGATGGGGGCTACGGTTTCTTATCGTGCGGCCTATGGCGGAGAAGAAAGAGTTTCAGCAAGTATAGATGAACGGAATAATTCAGGATTTCGTGCGACCAGCTGGTCGACGGGGTTTAACACCAGGCTTGAGTTCTGAAGAATTTCAGGTGACAAAGAATCCAATTGGGGGGCACGCATGAGTTCGGGAAGGTCCAGCAAAAAATTGACATCCACACCTGTGGAAGAGGTTGTTTCGATTATCAAACGCCAGACTTTGGCTCAGACAGGGGGATCTGATTTCCGGGAGGTTGCCGTTGCTCTGCTGATCAGGAGTTTAAGGAATCGGCATCGTTTGACTGATGCCGATCGCCTTTCAAATTCATTTCTCCGAAAGTTTGGTGGTGTTGAACAGCCCTTTTTGGCAGACTGTAAGGGATCTTAACCTCGAGGCCCTATGTTACGGGCCCATGAGATTCAGCCGGAGACCTTCTACGTTGACTTGGATTGCTTCTGTGGCATCGCGCGTTGGAAGGTACGAGATCATCGCCGAAACATTGCCACTAAGTAGTAAGTTTGCTCGCGTGACACACAGGTCTGTTACCGATGCAGCATGTTCTACAGTCAGAATGGGAGCATCTTCCGAGGTCGAAATTTCGTAGCCTGGAGGAAGGGATGGCGTTTCATAGCGGGTCGGGCCTATCCACAGGGAAAGATGGCTCATCGTTAAGTTCGCTGTACTGATCAGCTGCAGTTCCGGGTGATTGCCACGAGCCTGTGCTGAAAGCAGAGCGCTGATGTCCCACTGATAGGACGCCAGCCAGTCCTGAGAGTTCCAGCTTGAAGGATACCATTGCTCGTATCGGGCGAAAGATTCTCTCAGGCGTTGCGCTGCACGCAGATAGTCACATTTGCAAAACGGCCGGCGCTGAAGCGCGGCCCTGAGCTCCTGGAGCATTTTTCGCATCCATTGCCATTCCTTCAATGCGCCCCCATAACGGAGTCTGGCGTTTTCACAGCTGACCGGAAGAGGTCTGTCGAGTGTTGTAACGGCGTGTAAAGATGCAGCTGCGACAGATTCTGCTTCATGGCTTGTAAGCGTCTCTGGGTCTGATTCAAGCCAATGACTCACAGAATCAACAAGCGGTGAGTGGCTGTCTGAAGTCAATTCATGAGCATCCATTACCTGCAGCATTGCGGTGCCCCTTGTTACCACCTCTTGGTGATGGCTTATGATCGCTGAAGGCGTCCGGGCAGAAGCTGGGGCACTCGGGAGCCACAAGATCATCAACACAACGGCAGGCAGCACGGCCCGGAAGCTCACCGGAATCTTGTGCTCGCGAATAAAAATCGTATTCATAGATAGTTTTTCTCCATGCGATTCAATTTGTGTTGGAGTGCTGCCAGACGGAGGGCAGAGTCTTCCTGAAGTAGCCGGGCCAGAGCGGCCCGCTCGTCCGATGTCAACAGATCCTGGTTCGCGCGCTCGATCCAGTGGGAGCTTTCCAGGTCTTTGGTGAGTTGCACCAGGCGGTCCCGCAGTTCTTCTTCGCTCAGGTCGAGGTATTCATCGACCAATGATTCAATAGAAGGGATATTCGCATAGATATCCTGGCGGTCATCAGCGTCAAGAATATGCGGTGGTTCTCTGTCGAGCGAGGGATCCTTTGAATCTTCGTCGTCATTTCTCGCCAGAGTTCCAGGCGATTTTCCAGCTATTTTTCCCATTTCGGAGTGTGGTGCGGCTGCGGCCGACGGGGGCACTACGGATTCTGAACTGCTGTTTTTATGGGATCGCTGCTCGGCCAAGCCCGCAAGGGTGACGAGAGCGAGGATGATCGGAAACGCGAGTTTGATCTGGTTTTTGTTACGAAAAAAACTCATATGAGGCTCCTGAAATTAACTAGATATTTTGTTGGTTCAAATCACTGACGGATATGCTGCACTCGCGACTGATTCGCCTGCCAGTCACAATCATCATTTTCGGTTCATCCGCGTTGCTGTTTCTGTTGTCGGCGAGAATGGTTTCGACACACCCTGCGGGTTGAGCTGGTTTCGTTGAAGTCGGAGGGCGCTTTTTATCCGGCATTCCACATGCCAAGACCAAAAGCGCCATGACGGTTGCAAAGCAAATCTGGGCGACTCTGGTGGACCAGCCAGGAATTACTTGTTCTATGCGAGACTTTGGGCTCATCGTCATAATCTCCTCACTGATTCGGTGCAACAAAAGGCGAGTTTGCCACTGAAACCCTCATCGACCCCTGGCGGTCAACCTGGAGAACAGCACGCCCGAGTGCAAAGTAGTTTTCATAGGTTCGAAGTATAGGCTGATCCGCAGGTGAAGCGGGGCCGTCCAATAATATATGACGTGAGGCCACGGCCCAGAAAATGGAGTCTTCGTCGAGATTTAAGCCATGCTGCTTTGCCGACTCGCTGAGCATGTACCCAGCCAGGACAAATTTCCGGCGGAGTGTGACCCCCGGTCGCTGCATTGCTTGGTGTAAGTCCTCGTGAACCTTCCACTCGCTTTGCAGGGATTCACGATCCGCTGGGACCTGCCAGGCATGGGACAGCACTAAATGTGACGCAATCTTGATGGCTCCGGTCTGCAGTTCACAGGTCACCAAACGGTTGCGTGTTTCAATCAATGGTTGCCCACCCTCAGTCAAGAAACGACTGGAGGGTTTTGCCCATTGGAACCCTGCGGCTTCAAGGCGTGAAGAAAGAGATTCAGGCTTAGCTTGCAGGGTGGCGTCTTCAAAGTGGATTCCGGCGTTGCCGGCGACTTTAACCTGCGATGCGCTTAATCTTAGAAGCTGTGCAATCTGGAGCTCCAACCCGGCAACGGATCCGGGTGCGGATGATCCATGGTCCATCTCTGCTTTTATTTCCCACCGCTGGATGACGTCAGGATCGAAAGTTCCCATGGCATCATTTCGAATTCCAAGGATTTCTCGTCGCAATGAATCGCTTAGTAACTCGCACACCGCTGTAGGACGGGATGTCCCGGTGCATCTTGCGATGTTTCGCTCATCGCGTCGGATTCTTTCCATGATGGGTTCGCAATCAGTGTCTTGCTGACTATCGACCCGAACCGATCGGATAGTTGAGGGGAGCTTTTTGGCGATCATGTATTCATTGTCAGAGTCTAGTTTATACCTGCCACCCGCTACATCGACGAAGCCGTCACGGGTGTCGTCGGCCCAGGCCCGGTCTGCACCATTTAGGGTAGCGCAAAGCAGCGACAGGATGAGGACTATCGCTAAGTTCGAATGTTTATCGTTAAATATTACGGCCAACATGTGTTCCCAGCCTTTCTTTTTATAAAAGGGACGCGAATTTTAGAGAGCTAACAATCAGAAGCGACGAGAGAGAGTGGGGCTTAGGCCGAACAGCCGGCCCCGGCTCTAGTCTCATCAATTCAATTCAAATCAGGTCAGGTCAGGTCAGGTCAAACACTTTCGTCGCGGTTATCTCTGGAACGCCATCACACCTGAGCGATAGGACGCGATCTCCGAGGACCACTGCTCCGTTGCCGTGCGATCCCATTCGGACCGGAACTTCTGCTCCGTGGTGCTGGAGCCGAAGATGGCGTGCAGGCCGCGTAAAATCCAGCTTCCCGCCTGGCAGTAGATGTTAAATCCACAGGTTTCGCTCATGCCGTTGGCGAGGACCACCGCGCCCGGAGTTGGGGGGGTACCGGGGTCGGTGAACGTGACGGTTCCGTTCATGGGAACGACCGGTTGCGCCATGGTCTGCAGCACCCTTTCCATAAGATTCTTTTTTAACTCGGCGGTAATCTGCTGACGCGTCTTAGCGTCATACTCGCTGTTTGGGTCTTCAATCTGCCAGTCGATTTTGAAAGTATCGGAATCAAGGGCTTTTTCGAGTGTTTCGGAATACGACTTGCTGGAGAAGAAGCCGCCACTCTCAGTGTGGCGTTTGATCTGCTCATAGAATTTATAGAGGTTGTAGCTCGCCGTAACCTTGAACTTGTAAGCGACGGGATACTGGTATGTTGCTGAAATTGCGAATTTTGGCGTGCTGAGAGCACCGCGGTCGGGAGTAAATCCCGTGCCGTCAAAAAAGCGCGGATCAGCTATGGGACATGCACCGAGGGTGGAGAGACGGAAGTTGCCGGCAATAACTGAGGGAACAGCCGCAGCGGTTTGATCCGTCGTTCCCCATGGGACGTATTTTACCCCGTTGATGGTGTAGTCCAGAAGCATGGGCAGCGACTGGTAATAGGAGTCCTGATCAGCAGCACCAACAATATGCGCATCAATGTGGGCATTAGAGGTTGGGATCGCCTGGAATTGAAAACCGCGGTATTGCGTTTCCAGGTTTTTAATGTTGGCTTCCCAGCCGGTGTTGTAGTCAATTTGCGCGATGCCTCCTTCGAGCTTTCCTTTTGTGGCATACATACCCATGACATCTCCGTTTAGCGCAATCAGGTCGCGGCGCAGGCGATTGACGTGCGATCCTACGGATTCATAATTGCGCTCGGCGGCATCCACGCTGGCATTGGCGCGTTCAAAGTCTCGCAGTGCGATGCGGTTTTCATTGCGGAATAAACGCAGGTCCTCACGGGCCTTGCTGATTTCAGACCGCAGGCGATCTGCTTCTTCCCGAAGCTCTTCGCAGTTTTGGGTGCAGGTTTCCATAGCGGTGATTGCGGCAGTCCGGCGTGTTTCGAGGTTTTCTACGTTATCTTCCAGCGAAAGCATTAGTTTGATGTCTTCCCGCTCGGCGAATTTAGCTGCAGCGGTTCTGGCGTCGGCCAGGGATTTTTCAGCGGCCTTGAGGTCTGGTTCAAGTTGCTCATATTTGCGGCTCAGTGCTGCAACTCGACGGTCGATGTCGGTGGTGGCCAGGGCAAGCTCGCGGATGCCACTGCAGAAGCTTAAATTGGCACTGGGCACAAGTCCTTTAAACTCAGTTGTACCGGCCGTGGGCGGCATGACCCATACCGTGGCGCTGTTTTCTGAATCTCGAAGTAAAGTTGAATTGGTATGATTGACGATTGGCAGTGCCCCATGCCTGGAGACAAAGGCACTTGGAATAGCCTGGGCACCGGACCCGAGCAGAAACTGGCTGCAAATGATGCCGGCCGCCGTACAGCGAAACAATTTCATGGTGAATTCCTTCCTCTTAACTGAAAAAGTTTGGTTCGAAGTCGCATTTTTTTCGTTATTCGTTGCAACGATGGCATCGCATGAGCAATTGGTGAGCCATAAATTTGACTCAAATTGCAGGCGCGGATGTTAAGCCGGCGCAAAGGGTGCAAGTGGCCGACATGCGGGGGCAAAGTATTTTGGTTTGCAGAGGGGCCGGCGGAGGAACTGGTGTCGTGGGAGACCCGCTCTCAACTGGGGTAGGTGGTCATAGCGGACGGAATTTTATCCAGCTGGCCTTAAAAACGAACCTGGTCCGGTTGAATTATGGGACGACTTCAATCGAGTCAGAGAAGATCGAACTCTCGGTCTCGCCAAGCTTGAATTGCACATAGATCGTGTGGAGACCGGTTCCACCGGGCAATGTGTATGGGCTTGTGGACGTGGTCAAAGGGAGCCAAGCTTCTGAATCGAGGCTCATAGGGTTGGTTGCCTGACGCACATACAGGGGCTGACTGCTGGGGATCGCTCCCAGGAAATAGGTCAGGGTGATTTCCGGGGTGGTGGTCGTAGCCGCTCCGCCATTTATGGACACGCGGGTAGGCGGTGCGAAAAAGGGATCAAAATATACCAGCTTCGTGAGAACCGGGCTCATCTCGCCCTCAGCGGTCCGGAAGCGCACGGAAATAGCCTTTAGTCCGGTCGACGAAGACAAGCTCATATCCAGTGCCGTTGGTAGCGGGAGACCGTTTGGTCCTGCGGCGAGAGGGCGCCAGGCTTCCGTAAAGCGCCAGTCCATTCCGCTTCCTTCCTGTACCGCGAATTCCGTAGCCGCAGGAGAAGGTGTTAGCAGCAAAGTCAGAATCTGCGACCGGGAAAGAAGCTGTGACCCGAACAACGCGTCGGGGAGGACTTCGAGAGTGCCAGGAGCAAAGGTGAATCCATAGGATGACGAAGGAAATGGATCGATAAACACCGTGCGGCTGTGGGTGTCCAGTGAGTCGCCATCTGCGCTGCGAAATTCAACATAAATGGTATTCATACCCCAAGAAGACGCCACATAGTCTGTGAAAGGAGCGATTGGTTGCCAAGGGGCTGAAAATGACTCTCCTGCATGCCCATATACTTTAAAGGATGAGACATGCGGAGGAGCGAGGAGCTCCAGTTGCAGCGTTTTTGTGAGAGAAAATCCGCCACCCACGATGTTAAATCCAGCGCCGCCTTCCACATCGACATTGATCAATTGGTGATAAACCGGGCTGGCCGCACCTTCCGCGTCGAGAAACTGCAGATAAACGGTCCTGGTTCCGGTCTCGGACAAGGTAAAGTAGATTTCCGGCGCGGTTTCAAGCAACAAAGAGTAGGGAGTGGCGGAACTAGATCCTCCGCTATATCCCCCCCCTCCGGAAGACGAGGAGACCTCAAAGACTCGCATTTTTCGCGCTGCTGTCGGGACATTGATCGAGAGCTTGACCGTGCGGTAGGGGGTGGATGGAGCACCGTCGTTAATTTTAAAAACATCGTTCGCCCGCGGAAAGACCTCCAGGTAGACTGACCCGCGATATACTTCGCTCTTTTGTCCCTGCGCGTCTTCAAATTGCAGAAATAAGTCGTAAAAGCCATTGGACTCAAGTCCTGTGGATCCAAAGATCTGCGGGAACGTATATTGAACCACCGGCGACGGTGCCAGTGCGATGGCGTGGGACAGGTCGTCCTCTTTGGATGACAGCCTCATACGCCATGCGTTAGCGGGCACGTCTATGTTTACCGTAACGTTGCGGCGACGGATGATGCCACGGCCATCCTCGATCGTGAAACCGCGGGACTCAGAAAACGCATTGACGACAAAAGTTACATGGTAAATCTCGCTTTTTTCGCCATCTGCCGACTCAGCAAACTGAACGTAAAGTCGATGGCCGCCGGCGCTCGGGAAATCATAGTCCATGACGTCACGGATTTCTTTCCAGGCCAGGGTGTCGCCGTTGCGAACAAGGTCTTCAGTGTGTGAGTAGCGAATTAGTTTTGCACGGGAGGATTTATGGATTTCGAAGGATCTCTGATATGGATGCCCGGCTTGGGCTAACTCATGAAGATCAATGACAGGTAACGGCTGAACGATTCCTGCAACCGCGTTGCCGGGAAATAAGACAATGGGTCGGTCGAGGGTCGTGGTTTGACCTGCCATTATTTTCACGTCGACGATTGCCGTTTGCAGATTGTTGGCGCTGGCGCTGGCGATTAAATCGCCAGCGGGAAGATCGTTCAGTTCGAACGTCCCGTCTGCCAGAGTCTGTACCTGTGCTCTGCCAACTTTGATGCTGCCATCTGCGACAGGTTTGGAGCGTTGACCAAGGTCCTGCGACATCAAGGTCCCTTTTAACGATGCGGGAACCCCGAGTTTGATTTCACCGATGTCCTTGTTTCCCCGCAAGCGAAGGTCGATGGGGGCCGACAAGCCGATGAGTCGGGTTGGGGCCGATTTGAGGGTTGCTATGAAAAGGCGCTGAACTGATTCGCCGTTTGCCGCGACGGCCTGATTGAGGTCGGCTTCGGCAAGAGTGATGGAGAACGCACCGTCTTTGCCCGTTTGAGCCTGCACATCAGAACTGGTGTAACCGAGAAAGACCTGGGCATTTTGTACAGGCAGCGATGAAAGATCGGTGATTTTTCCGGTCAAAGTCAGAGTTGAGCTTAATTGCACTGATTTCGCGCCAGAATTTGCCGAGGTGCATCCGGCAAAGAGCGCGATCACCGAGGCAGCAAATATTGCCGGGAAAAGCCTATAAAACGTCTGGTACCGCATCGATGACCCACTTCCGCTATGAACAACCACAACAAATACACGACGAGCCAATTCCAATGGGCGTACCCAGCCCAAGGTCGCTATGGTGTTGCAAAGCGAAGGCCAGTGGCATACGATTTCAAGTAACCGATATAACAAGATAAAGTAAGACATCGTAACCCCGTGACAGTGTACAGGATTCTGACAGGTGTCCATCAGGTCGATTCATCTGCCGCGATTAAGATGGGGGTCTACCCGTCTGGTTGAGGGGCTTCTGGTCGTTCTGCTTTTGGCTGGCTGCCTTGGCTCTGGCGCAAAGGGTCCGGAGTGTCGACAAGGTGAAGGACTTAGTGCAATCGGGGTCACCGGGGCAAGTTTATCAGCGAGAGAACTCGCTTTGGTGTTCTCCGGACCGATAGATGCTGGTGCGGCCGAACTGGGGAGTTACCTGGCTCTTCAGAACATACGTGCCGGTTTTTTCATTTACGGGGAATCAGTTAGTGAAAACAAGGGTGCGCTGAGTCATTTAAAGCTTTCGGGCCAGCTTATCGGCAATGGATTTTATAGCAGTCAGAATCTCGAAAATATTCACGATCCAGTCCAGGCTGCCTTGCGGACGGATCACCTTTTGACGCCCTATGTGACGGGATCCATCTTTCTGATGCGCTTTCCCGGCGGGAATGATGATAGCTCCCTCGCGGCTAAACTAAACCGCCAAGGGCTGGCGAAATACGCGGGCCCGATTGTTGCTGACATTGGTGGTGTTAGGTCGGGTAACGTTTCTGGGTTTTCTCCGTCCGGCTGCTCTGATTTCGACCCAGACGCCTGCACGCAGAGTCTTTTGACTGCTGTTCGAGCTACCGGAAAAGGACTGATTGAATTGCCGCTTGGCCGTCCGATATTCGCGACTGTCTTACGGGATTTCGTCACGGCAGTTGTTGCGGAGGGTTTTCAAGTCCGCAATCTCGACACCATCCCGGACGTTCAGTACCGCATCCAGCAAAGCGGAGGTACCGCCGGTGCAGCTACGGGGGCGGGGAGTTGTGATGACTATTAGGAGGCAAATCAAAGCCGCCAGAAAGCTTGTTGCCTCATTGATCATTGCCTCAAACTGTATTGGTGGGTGTTACCTCGCAGAAACTGCGCGAAGTGAAGTGATCTCATGCGCTCGTGCCGAGCTAGACTCTTTCAGGGCTTCCGCGCAAAGCCTCCAGAGCGATACATCAAAGAAAGGTCATCGCCTCCAGGCCTGTTCCAGTTATACGGATGAGGTCGCCTTTTGGCTGGGTTTCTATGGAGCCCTTGCGCTTCCCAAGGCGACCCAGGCAGCGGGGTTGCCGACATCATCGACATCATTGACATCAGCGACACCAGCGACAAAGTCGGGCGTCAAGGGCCCTAAATCACAAGATGCCGCCGAAGACCTGCGGGCCGCCAGGGAGTTGGCACGCGCGGAAAGTTGGTCGGAAGCGCGCATCCGCTACGATTCGTACCTAAGCAAACGACCGGGAGACCATCAAATACGCGTCGAACGAGTATATACAATCATCTGGGAGCGAAAGTTTTTTGATGCCGAAAAACAATTCGATGAACTCCTTAAAACAGCATTACCCCCAATGTTTGTTGGGGAAGCGGAGCGGGGAAAAAATCTGGCCGCGTCCCGATCACAGATTGCTGCGCCTCCCGAGAATAAGGTACGGCCACAGACTTGGGTAGCAACTCCTGAATTTTCAATGCGTGATGGCTCGGATACCTTGCGGACAGCAGGCGTGCGCCTGAGGACCGAGAGGCGTCTTGAGTCAACCCCTGGTGATCAGTTGAGATTCGATATGTCCGGTGTCAGGGTTGGATCGCAGTCCATCGGCCCTCAGTCTCGCAATTTCGTTGCTGGGTTGAGCGCAGGAGGGCGTATCGCCTTTGGCGACCATTACCAGTTAGACTCGGAAATGGGTTACTTTGGGGTCCTTCAGGGGGTGTTTGCCGGGCACATCCACTCTAAGTTCAAGATCCCCTATGAAACTGGATTCACGGTGGGTATACGGAGAACCCCTCTGTTGCTGAGTGTCCCCTTGCAGGAGCGGGATTTCGGTGTCACTCGTGACAGCATCTTTGCGGAATGTTCATGGGCTAGTGTCTTCGAGAGTCGCTATACGGTGTCGCGCGAGGGAACGCTGGCTCTCCATGAACGACTGGACGTGACCCTGCGGTGGCCGCTGCGCGAAGGTGCCAATGTTGTTTTTCATGCAGGTGAAGATCACCACCCCCGACCAAGCCCATATTATTCTACACAGGAGCGGGTGCGGATTTTGAAGGGTGGTTATGAGTTGATTCTGAAAGACCTGACTGGACCTGGTTCAAAAATTTCGCTTAATGCAGGTGCCGGCACAGCTTTCACCCAGTCCCGTTATCCACAGGGTAAAGATGCCCAGGTGGGATTGTGGGATCTGGCTGCGAGATTTGACATACGATGGTCTGAGTTGATCTCAGGGCATTTCCAGGCTCAGTACCTGGGGTCGGCTCAGGATGTGAATGAAGAGATTCTGCGCCGAAAGGCGACCATATCCGCCAGTTTGGACTGGGTCCTGTGAGAGGGTCTGTAGGTGACGTAAATTTTAAGTACTGTCGATTGAGGGAGATTCCATGACAAAATTGTCAAAGTCCGCACCAGGTGACAGCACGACTCATTTACAGGATTTAAAGAATGAGGTGCGTGATTTTTGTGTAGCGAGAGAGTGGGATCAGTTCCACAGTGCGAAAGAGATCTCGATCGGCCTGATCACAGAGGCTGCGGAGTTGCTGGAGGAATTTCGTTTCAAAAGCGAAGATGAAATAAAGTCTGCTTTGTTGGATCCGGTTCGTCGGGAGCAGATTGGGGACGAGTTAGCGGATTGCCTGTTTTTTGTGGTTCGATTTGCGCAGAGATTTGACTTTGACCTTGTGGAGAATTTTAGCCGAAAAATGCAGCGAAATGCCGCTAAATACCCTGTGGAAAAAGCGCGCGGAAAAAATTTGAAATATAACGAGCTATAGATAACGACCAATTTGGGTGGAGAGATTAAAGATGGCTGGCAGAGGATTTGATCAAACTTCGGCGTGGATTGTTTCGGTCATGTTGAGCGGAGGGGTGTTTACCGGCATTTATTTCGGTGTTGGATATGTAGCGAAAAAACAGGCTCATAAATCAGAGTCGTCGGAAGGGGGCCATGCTAATGCGGGTCACGAAGCACCGGCATCTGGTCACGAAGCGCCGGCATCCGGTCACGAAGCGCCGGCATCCGGTCACGAAGCGCCGGCATCCGGTCACGAAGCCCCGGCATCCGGTCATGAAGCCCCGGCATCCGGTCATGAAGCCCCGGCATCCGGTCACGAAACGCCCAAGTCTTCCGGCGCAGCTCATTGGGGCTACACCGGGGAGCATGGTCAAAGCCATTGGGCTGGCATGGACGAGCGGAACAAAGCCTGCGCGGGACGGCGTCAATCGCCTGTTGATATCGACCACTCCAAGACTACGTCCGGATTAAAGCCGATTCAATTTAACTACAAACAAAGCGCTGTAACGGTTAAAAACGCCGGTCATGCGGTACAGGTTGATTTTCCTCCCGGCAATTGGATTGCGCTCAACGGCGAGCGCTATGACCTTCTGCAGTTTCACTTTCATGTCCCCAGCGAACACCGGGTTGAGGGCAGTCAGTATGAGATGGAGGTGCACCTCGTCCACAAAAACGCCCACGATGAGCTCGCCGTCGTGGGGGTCTTCTTCAAAGATGGTGCTGAAAACAAAATTTTATCTCCGGTTTGGTCAATCATTCCACCGAAACCGGCGATGGCCGCAAAGCCCATCAAGTTCAATCCATCTCAGCTTTTGCCGAAATTGCGGCGATACGTCACCTACGAGGGATCGTTGACCACTCCTCCTTGCTCCGAAGTGGTGACCTGGCTGGTGATGCAGGAGGCGATTACAGCGTCTGCCTCCCAATTTGACACAATTGTGAAAACTCACGGGTTTAACGCCCGCGATGCCCAGCCGCTATACGGCAGAGAGCTGCAGCGCAGCGCAAATTAGTTTCCATTTTGTGCCTGGAAAAAGCCCCCTTCTGGAAGGGGGCTTTCTGTATTCAGTCTGCCAGTAGATGGCTACTGTTTAATCACGAAAATCTGCTTCAATCCTGAAAGGCCCTCAGGGATCTCGAAGCTATTTTGTGCGGGCGAGAAATTCACGGTGCTGGTAGTTCCCCAGCCCCACCAGCCTTGGACGAGGAAGGTGCTGACGGGGGCCTGTTGTTCCAGATTTGCTCCGACAACACGTACCAGGCGGGGTGCTGGACGTGCATCGGTATTATCCCAGCTGACGACCTGAGCGCGCCGTCCCTGGGCTACAATTGCCTGAAAACCGCCGGCGGTCTCAGGATTTGCTACAACGGTCAGAATCCGCGCCGCTCCATAGTCCTGCTCCATGGTAAGAGTGTACGACCGCTTATTGAAGTGTGCATCTTGCTCCAGTCCAATGGTGCTAAGTTGGGCGTAGCTATATTCTCCGGATTTTTCGGCCATGACGAACTTATTTCCGGGAAGAGTAAAGATACCCGAGGTTGAGTTCTGCAGGTCATATATGTCACGCAGCTCAGCCTGATCAGCCGCGCCGACGCCTGCAGAATTCGGCTTAATGACCGTTGAGACGAGAACTTTTGCAGTAACCGGCTCGAAATAATAGCTCACCACATCGTTGCCATTGCTGTCTTTGTATTCGGATTTGTGTTCCCGCAGGTCAATCAAGCGCTGGTCTTCCGTGACCGCCTGTTGGGCGGCATTGATCGCCAGAACTTTGCCCGGGATATTGATTCCCTGTGCACAGGCTAAACCGCCTGGCAATTCGTTGATTTTGGCAATGTAATTCTTGCTTAGTCCGAGATCGGCTTTGCGCGTATCAGGGTGCACAACATTAATCGCGTAGGTCATATAGAGGTCGCCATTAAAGGACTCTATGGACCAATTGGTGCCTTCGGTGCGGCTGCAGCTGTCGCCGAGGGCGATCTCGCTGACATTTACAGAGGTCGCATCGACCACGACGTCTTTAATGCTTGCGAAGGTTGTCAGAACGATTCTTCCTGATGCCAATTTGGTTAATTTGGCTTCGCGAGAATAGACCGGCCACCAGATGCGATGACCGAAGTTGGTGCGAGCGGTTTCTGTAAAGCTCGTGGAACCGGCTAACTTAAGTTTCGCGCCAGCAGTCCCATCGACCATGACCTGGGCAACTTCGTATACGGTTTGGTAGCCGGACATGGTGTCGTCATCATCGTCCGAGGGCGCGCGGCGGTTGTAACTGGTCACAATGAGAAGACTGGAATCCGTGGTGAGATGGGCCAGATACTGACCATTCAGCCGCAGCTCTGCGTCGATTGCATTGCGCTCCTGGTCAGCCTTCTCAGGGCTTACCAAACGCAGGAGGGTTTGCGCAGGCTCATCCCAGTTCCAGTAGTTGCCTTCGTTGACAAACTGAATCCCGGCAAGGCCCGTCGCGGTGTTAATGGTGGTATAAGCCTGAATGTCTCTCGCCAACTCGAGGGTACCTACAGCTTCGTGGATTTCGTCGGCAGTGCCAAGGCGCTTCCAGTTGATGTTGAATACACCTAACGATTTGTTGGTGAGAGTATTGATGCGGTCGATTTCAGGGTTCGTGAATACGCGGCGCAGCCATTCGGAGCTTCCGGAAAGCAGGCCACCTTCGGCGAATACCTTCTCGTCATTACCAGAGATCGCTTGATTTAAATCAAACCCGAGTAGCTTGCCGCCCGAAATGTAGCGATCGTTCCAGCTGCTGATCTTAAAGAGGATTGCACCGGTGCCATCTTCGTTGTGGCGAATCTCGACAAACTTGTCACTGTCGTTAAAGTCAGCCCAAACGTTGCGCCCCAAAAGACTCAGCTGAGATACGGTATCGACACGCACGCCATTGTCGCGCTTTTCGACTTCAAAGAGAACAGCCTGGGGTACACGACGGGGATCCTCATTGTTCACTCCCGGGACGACCCAGCCGAGACCCAGGATGAAGGTTTTGCCCTTGTAATCGATAGGGAAGGCACGTTCGATCCAACCTTCAAAAAGTTCGCGCTTAAGATGGCGGATGCCGGTCTCAGGAGCGGCGATATCGATAATATCAAGTGGATCGCGCATATTGGCAGGAACCCAAAAGACATACAGCAGATTGCCGGCAAAGCGGACATCCTGCAGGTCTGCATGTAGTCCGGTCGAATCACCGACTGTGACGGTGGCATCTGGCATCAACTTACGCAGGGAGCCGCCTTCATCCTTGACGAAGACTCCGGCTATTCCCAGTTCAGGGTCATTGACCAGGCGTTTAAGGTATTCTTCGCGGTCAGTGCCCGCCGGGATTCGAGCCATTTCGCGATCGATATGCAGTCGGCGATAGGTGGCCTCGTTTTCACTAATATTGGCGGTGCCTTCAGCAGGGAATTTAAACGTTTCAACCGCTACCCGCATGAGTGCTGGAGTGCCTTGAACGCCTTCGGTGGTGTAGTTGCTGGCAACGATGAGGGTGTTGTTTTTAATATGGGTCGCAGAACGTTCTTCGATAAATCCCCTGGCCGACGCGATCATAACTGGCTTGATGGATCCCGCAGCACTGGAGATGTCGATGACCTCGACAGCACTTTGGCGATCCCACCATCCCCAGCCGCTCTTCGAAAGGATGGCAACCAGATAATACTGGAAGGAACCTTCGGACTCGACCTCAACGATGTTCATGTTTTCCCGTCGGGATACCGGCAGGCTGAGTGAGTGCTGGGCAACTTCGATGATCGGAACCTGTGAATCGGCAGACAGCTTATAAGCGTAGAGATGTCCGGTACCATTGATCTCTCCACGGTTCATCCGCCAGTCTGGCCAGACACTGGTGGCAACATAGAGGATGTCGCCAACAAGTCGGGAGTCCGCAATTTCGCCCTCGATTCGCAGCGTCGAAGCGATTTTGGGGTTTGTCGCATCTTTGACATCGTAAACAAGCAGACGGCTCTCCGATGACCGGTACTGTCCGCTGTCGGCGTCAAACCAATTGCGTTCCAGGACGATGAGACGATCATTAGCTTCATCGTAGAACATGTTTTCGGGGTAGTTGCCGGTTGCTTCAACCCGACCGACAAGGGCGGGGGCATCAGCTCCGTTGGCGAAACTCACAACCTGGAGTCCGCGGTAGTCATTAAGCAGGTAAAGAAGTTTAGACCCTTCCTTGCCCACCTTAAAAATGTCGCTCTCCTGAATGGCCCGTTGACCCTCAGCGCTTTTCGCGCTTCTGGCTCCTGCGTAGACCGGGCCATCGCCCCAGCGCATGTAGGATTCACGGACGTTCATGAATTCTGTTTGTCCGGAATAGCGCTGTAGCTGGCTGTCAATGGTAGCCGGGTCAGCTGGGCGGGGGTTCGGGACGGAATTGTCCTGTAGGTGAGACACAGATTTGTTGGGGCCAGAGCAGGCCGAAAGTGCAACTACGGTGGCGAGAGCCAAAAAGCGACGACGTTGCCAGCCGCTATCAAAAGATTTCATGTTCTTCCTCCTGGGTAATGCTTCGAGCGTGGGGCTCAAATGCGAAATCTGGGCCGCTTCTAGCACGGGGCGAATTCAAGTAGTTAGGCTTGGCCGGCCAGTCACGAAGGCCGGAGAGTGTAGCGAAAGGCCACTAATGGAGGATTTGACGCAGAAGAAAGCGTGGTTAATCAGCCACTTTAGCGAGCATCTGGGACAAGGCTGCTTCGAGGCCGCCCTTAAAACTACAATGGTTACCTGTTGGAAAAATTTCGGATTCGACCTGGAAGCCCTTACTTTTGTAGTAGGCAATCCCTTTTTCAACTTGTGGCAGCAAAAAGTCGAATCTGGTCGCGATCCAGGCCAGTTTAAATTTTTTTACGAATTCATCACCCCCGGCGAGGCTGTCCTGCCAATTTGCCGGGCCGCCGCACATCAGGACAGCGCCACTGTTGTAATGAAAGCCGTAAATCGGAATGAACTGGCCCGTGAGAAATTGTGAACCGCCGGATGTTCCCGCGAAGTAGATTCGCGTCTTGTCTAGATTGTATTTTTTTAAGATTTCGTTCTGTATCAGTTCATGGACGAAAAGGGCATTGGCTTCGCCATTGCGGTACCACTGCCGACCAACATTGGGCGCGAGGACCGTCACGCCGATCAAATTCTTTGTCAGGGCAATGTTTGCGTTGTCCTTAAAAAACCACTTATAGTCGCCGCCGCCATCCCCGTGAAGGTAGACGTTCAGGCCATAGATTTTCTCGCGGGCATCGGCAGGCACCGAGATTTTGTAGGTGCTGCTTTTGCCATTGGATGCCGTGAAGCTGCCCTCAGAATCGCCAAGAGCGCCACCGCTGCCGCCCGAGGTTTGGGGGATTGGCGTGGGATTCGCAATGGGCGGGGTCGGGACCGTACCGTTGGTGCTGGTATCGGGCAGGGTATCGGGCAGGGTATCGCCCGATCCCGGAGGCCGACCTTGGCTAGCTCCGGATTGCGGCCCGGGCTTGGCGATGGCAGTGCGACGCGGTTTGGCCTGGTCAGCCCCGCATGAGCTGAATCCCGCTCCCAGCAAGGCTATAAGCAGAATTCCTTGTTTCTGAACACGCAGCATTTTCCGACCGTCTCCGCTAAAAGCTATCCTGACGCCTGCCGCTTTTGCAGTGGCCGTGCCACGCATCAGAGAGAAAAAAGGCCAGAGAAATCACGAATCCCCACAGCTGAACCTGCTGCCCAGTCTGGCCAGTGCCCTGACACCGTCCATTTGTTGGGCAGCAGGGAGGGCCAGCCAGGATGGTGATTTTTACGCATTCTTTAGGACAATTCTTTTGCAAAATAGTAGGTTTACGGGATGCAGGTGAACTCCGATCAACCAAAGTCTTTGACCTCCCCCCCGCTGCTGTCTCTCAGGGAAAGTTGGCAGGACTTGTCGCGTGAGGAACGGGTGCAGATTTTTGAGACGCTGCCCCATGCCGACGCGGATGA
>Ga0154020_10001791_pt1 | contig 26347 bp, 18 predicted proteins | sample Klosneuvirus_201_FD_109709 | JGI IMG/M metagenome (GOLD analysis project Ga0154020, IMG submission 109709) | Active sludge microbial communities from wastewater, Klosterneuburg, Austria - Klosneuvirus_20160825_MG | ecosystem: Engineered > WWTP > Aerobic digester > Activated sludge | place...
CTCACCCTCGTACCGCTCAACAAAAAAAACCGCACAACCCAACGCACAATCGCGTGAATAAACGACCACGCCAAGGTCGAGGCCCGGCGCATCGTGCGTCGCTTCGGGGGCGAACGCGTGCTCCGCTTCCTCGCGGGGGCCACGCCGACGGGCAAGGACCTCGTCGCCAAGGTCGCGTGGCTCCGCGACCACGAACCGAGCACCTTCGCGCGCACGCGCTGGCTCGGCGACGCCACGAGCTTCCTCGTCGCCCGCACCACCGGTCGGATCGGCCTCGACCCGACGGCCGCGGCGGCCACCGGTCTGCTCGATCTGCGCACCCGCGAGGTGACGCGGGTGCTCGCGCGCCTCGCTGGCTTCCCGCTCGCGTGGATGCCCGCGATCACGCCGAGCACGCGGGTCGCGGGCGCGCTCCACGCCGCCGGCGCCGCCGCGCTCGGGCTCCCGGTCGGGACCAAGGTGGCCACGGGGCTCGCGGACATCCCGGCGATGGCGCTCGGCACGGGCGCGACGCGGCCGGGCGACACGCACCTCTACCTCGGCACCTCGGCGTGGGTCGCGCGCACGACGCGCGATCCAGCGCCCATCCCCGCGATCGGCGTGGCCGCGATCCCCTCCGGCGACGTCGCCGGCTGCCTCGCGGTCGGCGAGTCGGAGGCCGCGGGCGCGAGCCGCGCGTGGGCCGAGAGGCTGCTCGGCGTCTCGCCGCTCGCGTTCGACGAGCTCGCGGCGACCTCGGCCGCGGGCGCGCGTGGCCTTCTCTTCGCGCCGTGGCTCTACGGCGAGCGCGCCCCGTTCCCCGACGCCACGCTGCGCGGCGGCTTCGTGAACCTGGCGCTCGAGCACGCGCCGGCCGATCTCGCGCGCGCGGTGCTCGAAGGGGTCGCGCTCAACCTGCGCTGTATCCTCGAGGCCATCGAGCCCGCGCCGGCCGTGGCGACCTTGCCGGTCGCCGGGGGGGGCGCCCAGAGCGACCTGTGGCTGCAGATCGTGGCCGACGTCACCGGGCGTCGACTCGGGCGCATCGCTCGCCCGCGGTTCGCCGGTGCGAGGGGCGCCGCGCTCGTGGCCGCAGTGGCCACCTCGGTGGTGCCCTCGGTCTCCCACCTCGCGGCGCTGGTCGAGGTGGAGCGCGAGTTCGTTCCCCGGAGCGAGCACCGCTCGATCTACGATGCCTCGGTGCGCGCCCTCCGCTCCCTCCCTGGCCCGCTCTCCCAGGCCGGCGCGCTCCTCCGGGGCCGCACCTGACCACGACCCGGCGAGTGCCGGTGCGGACCGAGCGCGCCGAGGAGCGCAAGCGCTCGGTGCTCGACGCCACGCTGCGCCTCCTCGCGCGCGAGGGGCCGCGCGCGGTCACCCACCGGGCGGTCGCCGCCGAAGCGGGCACGTCGCTGCGCGCCACGACCTACTACTTCGACTCCCGAGCCGCGCTGCTGCGCGAGGCGCTCCTCCATTACGCCACCACCTCGATGGAGCGGTTCGCCCGCGTCATCGCCACCCCGTCCGACGCGCCGCGCGAGCCGCTCGACGAGGCCGCCGATCGCCTGGCCGCGGTGGTGATGAGCGACCTCGAGGAGGACCGGGTGGGGCTCGTGGCGGAGCTCGAGCTGTGCCTCGAGATCGGGCGCGACCCGGAGCTCGAAGGCACCTACGCGACCTGGGAGCGCGGGCTGCTCGAGGCGCTCGAGGCCTACGCCACCGTCCTCGGCACGCGGGCACCAGAGCGCGACGCGCGGCTCGTGCTCGCGACGCTGCGGGGTCTCGAGATCGAGGCGCTGGTGCGTCCCTCGCGCGCTCCGTCGCGGGCCGATCTCCGGGCTACCTTTCGCGCGCTGCTCGGCTCACTGGTCCGCGCCGACGGGTGACGGACCGAGCGCTGACGGCCCGAGCCCCACCTCTCCCCAGCGGAGGACCACAGCCGCGGCGCTGGCGACGCTGCCGACGGAGTACGCCATCACGAGGTCGCCGCGACGCAGGCGCCCCTCGCTCGCCGCGAGGTGCAGCGCCGTCGGCCAGAGCGCCGGACCGACGTTGGCGTAGCGCGGGTAGGTGTCGACGACGCGCTCGCGCGGAACGCCGAGCTTCCTCGCGAAGAACGAGGCGAACCACGCGGTCGGCGAGTTGCAGACGAACACCGCGACGTCCGAGAGCGAGACCCCCGCCGCGCGGGCGGCGCCCCGGCAGCACTCGTCGACGGTCTTCTCCGCGGAGTCACGCAGCGCCTCGCGCGCCGCCGGGAAGGTCTGCATCCGCATCACGGGGCGCCCCTCCTCGACGGCCAGCGCGTAGGCGAGCGCGTCGCACGTCTCGGCGGTGTGCACGTTGTGGAACCCGAGGAGGCCCGCGTCGTCGGTGCTCCGTTCGAGCACGAACGCCGCGGCTGCGTCGCCGATGGTGAACGACAGCGAGTCGTCGGGGCGCGTGACCCGCGAGTACACGCAGCTCGTGACCACGAGCACGCGCGCATAGCGCCCGGCCACGAGGAGGGCGCTCGCCACGTCGAGCCCCACGAGCGCGCTCGAGCACGCGCTCTCCACGTTGAACGCGGCGCCGCCGAGGCCGAGCGCCCGGGCGAGGTAGGCCGCGTTCCCGATCCCCGGCTGGTCGGAGGGGAACGCGCAGGAGATCAGGAGGTCGACGTCGGCGGCGACGAGGCCCGCCGCGGCGAGCGCGGCGCGAGCACTCGGCAGCTCGATCGCGCTCGCGGGCTCGTCGGGGCGGAGCACGCGTCGCTCGACGGTCCCGCGGAACGGGTCGTCGAGGTAGGGCAGCATCTCTTGCTCGAAGATCGTCAGCGTCCCGGCGCGCTCGACGCTGAACACCCGGCCGAGGGCCCGCTGCTCACGGGTCGCGAGCAATCCAGGGTGGTGGGTCTTCCAGAAATCGTTGGTGCGAACGGTCTCGGGTACGGCGATCGCGAGGGAACGAAGGTTCGCGCGAGGCATCCGCGCCTAGACAAGCACGGTTTGGGAGCGGAGGACCGGACGGGGACGGTCCGGGAGCGACAAAGCAAATCCGGAGCGGAGGACCGGACGGGGACGGTCCGGGAGCGACAAAGCAAATCCGGAGCGGAGGACCGGACGGGGACGGTCCGGGAGCGACAAAGCAAATCCGGACGATTCCTGGCCACTCTGCCCATGTCCACATCGGCGCCCTCCTCCTACGCCGGCCCCAGGGGTTGGCTCTGCGGCACGGGGATGCGTCCGGGACGGGGTTCGCTCCGCTCGCGCCGTGTTCAACTGGGGCTCGAGCCTTAACCTTTGTCACCGATGGGTCGCTGATCACGGAAGGTAGTCGCGTGAACCAAGACGCCGATCTGAACGCCAGGATCGCGCAACCCCTCGCTCGGTGGATCCTCGAGACGAAGGGCGAAGCCGCGCTCGCGTCCATGACCAACGCGGCGGGCCTCCAGCCTCTCGATCTCGACGGGCGCAGCCGCTGGATCTCCCTCGAGCAGCTCGAGTCGATCCTCTCGCACGCGCGCGCGCACTGCACCGACGATGCCGAGTTCCGCCGCGCGTGCGCCTACAAGCTGCTCGAGTCCTATGGCGCGATGCGCTTCATGCTGTGGGCCACCTCGCCCCAGCGCGTCTTCGAGATGGCCGCCAAGACGATGCACCTCGTCTCCACGGTGAGCCGCTGCGAGGTGCTCGAGTCGCACCGCAACGTGTTCGTGGGCCGCTACGTGAGCAGCAAGCCGGAGGGACGGCTCGTCTGCCTCTCGCGCCAGGCGCAGATGGCGGCCATGCCGACCATCTGGGGCCTGCCCCCGGCGCGGCTGATCGAGCAGGGTTGCCAGGCGAACGGCGACGGCGCCTGCGTCTACCGGCTCGAGTGGCTCGAGTCGCGACGCTGGATGCCGAGCGCGCTCGGACTCGCGATCGGCGCCGCGCCGCTCGTCGCGCTCCACCCTGGCAACGCCGCCGCCCTCGGCCTCGCGTGCCTGCCCGTCATCGGCGCGCTGCTCGGCTACGTCTACGAGCTCCGGCGCACGAGCCGCAAGAACCTGGACACCTCGGGCCAGCTCAACGAGGCGCTGGCCGAGGTCATCCGCGACGACGGAGAGGCGCGGCGCGAGCTGCTCGATCTCCACCAGCGCCAGCGCGAGTGGGTGCGGGTCATCGAGGAGCAGGTCGGCGAGCGCACCCAGACGCTGCAGGACGTGGTCGATCGGGTCAAGCAGCTGCAGGCCAACCGCACCTCGACGCTGCTCGGGTTCTCGCACGACCTGCGCAACCCGCTGTTCACCCTGCGGGCGAGCGCCGACTTCCTCGAGGGGCTCGAGCTCGAGGACGAGGACGCCCGGCACGCGGTCGACGACCTGCTCGGCGCGATCGAGCAGACCGAGACCCTCATGCGGGAGCTCATGACCGTGGCGCGCTCCGACACCGCCCTCGTCCGCGTCACGCCGCAGGAGCTCGACGTGGTGCCGCTCGTCGATCGCCTGCGGCGCCGGCTCCGCGCGCTGGTGCACGGCCGCGAGATCCGCGTGAGCGTGTTCAGCACCCGCGAGGCGCCCGACCACATCGAGACCGACCCGCTCATCTTCGACCGGGTGATCGACAACCTGCTCACCAACGCCGCCAAGTACACCGAGCGCGGGAGCATCGTCGTCGAGATCGGCGGCATCCCCGGCTTCCTGAGCCTGAAGGTGTCCGACACGGGCCGGGGCATGGCCCACGAGACCATCGAGCGCATCTTCCACCCCGGCGGCTCCGACAAGAGCACCCGCGCGCCCGAGAGCTACGGCGTCGGGCTCAGCGTCGTGGTGCGTCTCCTCGCCCAGGTGGGCGGCAAGCTCGACGTGATGAGCAAGCCCGGTTCGGGCACCACGTTCTGGGTGCACCTCCCGGTCGCGCTCCCCGATCCGGCCAAGCAACCGCAACCGACGGTCATCTCCGACGCGCCGGCCCGCCTGGTCGAGCGCGTGGTGACCATCCGCAGAGTGGAGAGTGCATGATCCATCGACCCCGGCTCTCGGACGTCATCCCGCTGCGTCGCTCGACGCTCCCACCGCGGCCGTCGAGCCTGCCGGCACCGCAACCAGCGCCGTCCGTCACGCGCGCCATCGACGTCTTCCTGCACTACCTCGAGGCCGAGGGCTGTCGGGTCGTCTTCGGGATCCCCGGTGGGCTCCTCCACCCGTTCTTCGAGGCCGTCGAGGCCCACGAGAACCTCACCCTCGTCGTCAGCAAGCACGAGGAGGGCGCCGCCTTCATGGCCGACGGGTACGCGCGCACGAGCGGCAAGCTCGCGGTGTGCGCGGGTACGGCCGGCCCCGGCGCGACCAACCTGCTCACCGGTGTCGCCTGCGCCTACGCGGACGGCGTGCCGATGCTGGTGGTCACGGGCCAGGCCGCGAGCGCGGGCATCGGTCGCGGCGCGGCCCAGGAGACGGGGCGCGAGGACATGGACATCGTCGCGATGTTCCGCCCGGTCACCAAGTACTCGGCGATGATCACCTCGCCCGACGGGATGGCCCAGCACCTGCGCCGCGCGCTGCGCATGGCCCTCACGGGGCGACCGGGGCCCGTGCACCTCAACGTCCCCGTGGACTTCTGGGAGCGCCCGCTCGAGGAGGAGTGGTTCGACCCGAAGACCTACCGACCCAACACCTCCACGTTCGACCGCAACGCGGTCCAGCGCGCCAACGAGCTCTTGATGGCCGCCAAGCGCCCCGTGCTGCTCGCGGGCTCCGGGGTCTCGATCGCGGGCGCCGAGCAGCACCTGCGGGCGCTCGCCGAGCTGCTCCCGGCGCGCGTCGCCACCACGCCGCGCGCCAAGGGCGTGTTCCCCGAGGACCACCCGCTCTCGCTCGGGGTGCTCGGGTTCGCTGGCCACCGCGACGCCCGCGAGACCATCCTCGGTGAGGGCATCGATCTGCTCGTGACCCTCGGGGCCTCTCTCAACGAGACCACCACGTTCAACTGGAACCCGCGGCTGCGGCAGGGCAAGACCCTCATCCAGCTCGACATCGACGCCGACCGGATCGGCCGCAACTACCCGGTCGACGTGGCGCTGGTCGGCGACGCGCAGAGCATCCTGGTCGAGCTCGTCTACCACGCGCACCGCTCGCTGCGAGAGGGCACGCCGCTCGCGTCGGAGTGGGGCAAGGCGCCGTCGCTCCCGCGGGGGCACATGCGCTACTCGGACCCGGACGCGCGCGTGAGCGACGCGGTCCCGCTGACGCCACAGCGCTGGCGTTGCGACCTCTCGGCCGCGCTGCCCGAGGACGCCATCGTCTTCTCGGACATCGGCGGCCACATGCTGTTCAACATCCACCACCTCTGCATCAAGGAGCGGCAGCGGTTCGTGCTCAACCTCGGCTTCGGCTCGATGGGGCACGGCACGGTGGCGCCGATCGGCGCGGCCCTCGCGCACCCGAACCGGCCGGTGTTCGCCATCGTCGGCGACGGTTGCTTCACCATGAACGGGATGGACCTGCTCACCGCCGCCGAGTGCGACGTGCCGGTCATCTGGATCGTCGAGAACAACAACATGCACGGGATCACCTGGCACGGCTCCAAGCTGGTCGGACAGCGCAAGCCGCTCGACGCGGTGGTCTATCGCCGGCCGCTCGAGATCGCGGCCATCGCCCGCGCGATGGGGCTCCACGCCTCGGTCGTCGACGCGCCCGATCGGCTGCAGCAGGCCGTGCGTGACGCGCTCGCGCTCGGTGGTCCGGCGCTCATCGAGGTGCGCGTCGACGGCCGGATCGCGCCCCCCCTCGGCGACCGCGCCAAGACCATCGCCGGATTCACGCAGAAGTAGCCCCCGCGACGTGCAGTCGAGAGACCTTCACTCGGTGAGCTTGTCCTGGACGGCGAAGCACTCCGGGCACATGCCGTGGCTGAACCGCGCGTCGCTGTGCTGGGTGATGTAGCTCTCGAGCTGCTGCCAGGCGTCGTTCTCGGTGCGGACCTTCTTGCAGTACATGCAGAGCGAGAGGATGCCCTCGAGGTGCTTGACCCGGTCCAGCGCCTGCTGGAGCTGGTGGTTCTGGTCGGTGAGTCGCGCGTTCTGCTCGGCGATCAGGTTGTGTTGCCGACGCAGCTCGAGCTGGTTCTTGATGCGCAGCTTGGTGAGGCGCAGGTCGAGCGGCTTGGTGATGTAATCGACGGCGCCGAGCTCTAGGCCCGCCCGCTCTCCCTCGGTGGAGTCCACGGCGGTGACGAACATCACGGGGGTGTCGGCGGTGGCAGGGTCGGCGCGCAACAGGCGGCACACCTGCAGTCCGTCGAGATCCGGCATCATGATGTCCAAGAGGACGAGGTCGGGGGAGAGCTCCCGGACGAGGCGCAGCGCCTCGTGACCGTCCTCTGTCGTGTGCACCTCGTACGAACCCGCGAGTGCGTGCACCATGAGCTGGAGGTTCACCGGGTCGTCGTCGACGACGAGGATGATCATCGGGAGCCGTCGTTTCCGGCGCGCTTGGCGTCGCGGACCCGCTGCATGGCGTCGATGAGGTCTTTCACCCCGAGGGGCTTGCGCACGTAGTCGTCGAACCCGGCAGCGAGGATGCTCCGCTCCTCGTCCTCCGAGGCGTAGGCGGTGACCGCGATGACCGGCACCCGCCGGCTGCCCGCCTCCTGTGCGCGCAGGGCGGCGAGCGCGCGGTAGCCATCCATGACGGGCATCTGGATGTCCATGAGGATCACATCGAAGACCTGCTGCGAAGCGGCCGCCACGGCCTCTTCGCCGTTCTCCACCGCCGTGACGCGGTGGCCGATCTTGCCGAGGACGGTGGCGGCGAACCGACGGTTGATGAGGTTGTCCTCGGCGAGCAGGACGTGCATCGAATCGGCGGTCCACGTGGGCGTGGTGCCCGGCAGCGGCGTCGCGACGCGATCGCTGACCGGGAACGGGAGCCGCACCCGGAACGTGCTCCCGACGCCCTCCACGCTGTCGACCACGATCGTGCCCCCCATCAACTGCGTGAGGCGCCGGCAGATCGCGAGGCCGAGCCCGGTACCGCCGTAACGGCGCGTGATCGAGCTGTCGGCCTGGACGAACGGATCGAAGATCTTCTCGAGGATGTCGGCGGCGATGCCGATCCCCGTGTCGGTGACGGCGAACTCGAGCAGAGCTCGCCCCGGGGCCTGCTCGGCCGGCGTCTGCTCGACCGTGCTGACCGACAGCACGATGCGGCCCTCCCGGGTGAATTTGAGGGCGTTGCTGAGGACGTTGAGGAGCACCTGCCGCACGCGCATCTCGTCGCCGACGAGGGTGTCCGGGGCGTCCTCGTGGATCTTCACCTCCAGGTGGAGGTTCTTGTCGGCCACGCGACCCCGCAACACGGAGACCAGGTTCTGGACGCAGCCCCGCAGGCTGAAGCGCGCCGTCTCGAGGCTCACCTTGTCGGCCTCGATCTTGGAGAGATCGAGGATGTCGTTGATCAGCGCGAGGAGGTTCCTCCCCGAGGCCGTGATCGCCGACAGGTACTCCTGCTGCTCGGCGTCGAGGCGGGACATCTCGAGCAGCTGGATGTTGCCCAGCACGCCGTTCAGCGGGGTGCGGATCTCGTGGCTCATGTTCGCGAGGAACTCGCTCTTGGCGCGGTTGGCCGCCTCGGCCGCCTCCCGCGCGGCGACGAGCGCGTTCATGGCCTGCTTGCGGTCGGTGACGTCCCGCGCGGAGCCGACGGTGCCGATCAGCTTGCCGTCGCGGTCGTGGAACGGCGCCTTGTGCACCTCGAGGTACAAGAGCTGGCCCTTGACCGAGCCGAACTCCTCGAACACCGACGGGCCGCCGCGCTCGAGCGTGACGGTGTCGCTGTCCTGACAGAGTTCACCGAACGTGTGCCACTGGGCGGTCTCGGGGTGGCGTTCGCGCTCTCGCTGGGCGAAGAACACATCGGTCTTGCCGAGCGGCTCCTCGGTGTCGCTGGCGTTGAGGAGCTGCTCCGAGATCGCCTTGTTCGCGAAGATGAAGCGCTTGTCGAGGTCCTTCGCCCAGATCATGTCGGGCACGTTGTCGCACATGAGCCGCAACATCGATCCGAGCTCGAGCGCGCGCTCCTCGCTGATGCGCCGGGCTTCTTCGATCTGCTTGCGCGCGCTGATGTTGGTCGAGGTGCCGACGGCGAGCGCGGCGTTCCCGGCGGCGTCGCGCTGGACGACGCGCGCGCGGGTGTGGAGCCAGTGCACGCCGGCCTCGCCGACCATGCGGTACTCGAAGTCGAACACCGGGCTGCTCGGCCCGATCGCCAGCGCCACGCGCTCGAGGAACGGAGCCCGGTCGTCCGGGTGCACCAGGGCGACCCAGGCGTCGAGGGTCTCGGGGGGCGCACCGGTGATCCCGAGGAGGCCGAGCAGCCCCGGGTCGTAGGCGAGCCGCTGGGTGCTGAAATCGAGCTCCCACAGGAGGACCTGGGTGGCCTCGATCGCCATGCTGAGGCGGCGCTCCACCCGCTTGCGCTCGGAGACGTCCTCGTAGATCCCGAGGATGCCGATGATCTGGTCGTCGTGCCCCCGCAGCGGCACCTTGGAGGTCCGGAGCCACTTCGCGCTCCCCGAGGGATCGGTCTGGGGCTCCTCGTAGGAGAGCTTGGGCACCCCGAGTCGCATCACCGCGAGGTCGTCGGCGCGGTACAGCTCGGCCTGGTCGGACCACGCCATGGCGAAGTCGTCCTTGCCCACGATCTCCGCGGGGGTCGCGAAGCCCGCGTCGGCGGCGAACGCAGGGTTGCAGCCCAGATAGCGCAGCTCGCTGTCCTTCCAGAACACCCGCATCGGCGCGGTGTCGATGATGCTCTGGAGGAGGTTGCGCGACTCGACCAGCGCGGCCTCCGCGCGCTGACGTGCGCTGACGTCACGGAAGCTCCACACGCGCCCCACGTTCTCGCCCTCGAGGAGGAGCGGCGCCGTGAAGCGCTCGAAGACTCGCCCGTCGGCGAAGGTCACCGTGTCGGTGAGCTCGTCGTTCGTGCGGTAGAGCGCCTCGACCTTCTGCAGGAACGCCGCCGGCTCGGCGAGCTGGCTGACGACGTACCGGAGGAGCCCCTCGTCGTCGCCCCCCTCGAGGAGGGCGCGTGGGATGCGCCAGAGCTCGGCGAAGCGCCGGTTGGTCCGGATGACCTTGCCCTCGCGGTCGACGGCGAGGATGCCCTCGAGGCTGGAGGACAGGATGGAACCGAGCTGCACCTCGCTCGCGCGCAAGGCTTCCTCGATCCGTCGGCGGCTCGTGACGTCGCGGGCCAGCGCGACGAAGCGGGGCTTCTCGCCCGCCGGCATCGGCTTGCGGGCGATCGAAAGCTCGAACCAGGACGTGCCGTGGGCCAGCGGGAGCGCGTACTGCGCGCCCTGCGAGCGCCCCGTCTCGTGCGCTTCGCGGAGCGCGGCCTCGCACACCGCGGCCGCCGCGGGGGGGAGTAGCTCGGCGATCGTCCGACCGAGCAGGGCCTCGGCGGGGGCGGCGAGCAGGTCGGTCCTGCGCGAGTGATAGTCGTGGTAGCGCCCGTCCAGGTCGACCTCGAAGAGCAGATCGGGGATGGTGTCGAGCGTGGCGGTGAGCTGGTTCTGGGCTGCCTCGGCCTCGGCTTCTCTGCGCTTGCGCTCGTGGATGGGGCGGACGACGACGAGGATTCGCTCGTCGTCGCCCACGGGGAGGTGACCGAGGACCACCTCGACCGGCACGAGGCCGCCCTCCGTCGCGTGGATCGACTCGAAGGAGAGCGCGCCGCCGTCGCGGAGATCGGCGAGGTGACCGGGCCAGGCCTCCTCGTCGAACTGCACGTCGAGCTCGCCGAAGCGACGCGCGCGGAGCTGATCCCGCGTGGCCCCGAAGAACGAACAAGCAGCTGCGTTGGCCTCGACGATCCGAGCCTCCACCGAGAGCTGCAGCAACGCCTCGCTCTCGGCCCTCTCGCCGTCCCGGCGGCACCACGACGAGGCCCGCCGGGGCGATGAGGGGAGGGCTCCGTCGGCCATGGCGTCGGTCGATGATACCCTGTCCCCCTCGATCCCGCGGGGCCTCGCGAACCCATTTCGCACGCGGCTGGCTCTCCATCGACGATGGAAGTCTCACTCGCCCGCCGCTCGGCGCTCCAGGCCTTCACCGCTCTCGCGGCCGTAGCTCTCGGCTGTTCGCGGGTCACGGCCACACCCGACGCCAAGATGGCGCCGCTTCTCGCGCCGGCCGACCTCGCGGCCCGACTTTCCGACATCAAGGCCGGGAAGATCGCGGTCCTGCACATCGGCCCGCGGCTCCTCTTCCAGCGTGAGCGCATCCCTGGGTCGCGGTGGGTCGGGGAGACCGGCACGAGCGACGGGCTCGCCGCCTTCGAGGCCGCCGTGAAGGCCATCCCCGCCGACGTCGAGATCGTCGCCTATTGCGGGTGCTGCCCGGTGGCCAACTGCCCGAACGTGTTCCCCGCGCGGCAGGCGCTCGGCGCGCGGCCCCGCGCCACCGTGCTCGATCTGCCGTCGAACTTCCGCACCGACTGGGCGAAGAAGGGGTACGCGATCGAGCAGGGCTAGGGCCGGAGGCGCGGCTGACCGGTCGTCTCGGTCACCGCGAGCCACAGCGCCCCGTCGGGGTTGACCCGCTTCTTCTGGCCCACCGCCACGGGGATGGGCAGGTGGGTGAACACGCGGTGGATGCGGCCGATCACGATGTCCGTCTTGCCCGCCATGCCGGCGTGCACGGCGTTGCGCGCGAGGGAGTCGCAGAAGATGGAGTCGTGCGCGTTCGCGGGCACGCTGCGGATCATGTAGCTCGGGTCGATGTACTTGACCGTGGATTCGATCTGGCGATCCGCGAGGTACTTGGTGACCGCGTCGCGCAGATGCGGGCCGATGTCGAGGCCGCTGCTCGAGAAGCGAAGGTTGCCGGAGGCGTCGAGCTCGGCGCCCTCGCGGAGCAGGCTCGCGCCGCACCCCTCGGCGACGACGATGACGGCGTGGCCGCGCTCGGCGAGCCGCCGCTCGAGCGACGCGAACAGCCCGGAGGGGCCTTCGAGATCGAACCCCACCTCCGGGATGAGGCAGTAGTTCACGTCGTGGCTGGCGAGCGCCGCGGCCGCCGCGATGAAGCCGGCGTCGCGCCCCATGAGCTTGACCACACCGACCCCGTTGAGCGCGCCGAGCGCCTCGGTGTGCGCGGCGTCGACCGCGAGCCGCGCCACCTCGACGGCCGTCTCGTAGCCGAAGGTCTTGTCGACGAACTCGATGTCGTTGTCGATGGTCTTCGGCACCCCGATCACCGCGATCCGCTTGCCGCGCCGGGCGATCTCCTCGTGCAGGGCGTGGGCGCCGCGCAGCGTGCCGTCGCCGCCGATGGTGAAGAGGATGTCGATGCCGTGGCGCTCGAGGGTGTCGACCATGGTCGCGGCGTCGCGCTTGCCGCGCGAGAGGCCGAGGAAGCTGCCGCCCTGCCGGTGCACGTGCAGCACCTCGGCCGGCGTCAGCTGCACGGGCGGCGTGCCGGCGGCGGGGTCGAGGCCGCGGTAGCCGTAGCGGAACCCGAGCACCGACTGCACGCGGTACTTGTGGGTGAGCTCGAGGACGATGGACCGGATGACGTTGTTGATGCCCGGGCACAGGCCGCCGCACGTGACGATGCCGACCCGCGTGTCCTTCGGGTCGAAGAAGATGGTCTCGCGCGGACCGGCCTTCTCGAACAGGATCGGGGTCTCGAGGCGCGCCCCGGCGCGGGTCTCGATCTGCCAGGTGATGCGCGCGTCGTCGGGCACGTAGTCGGCCACCTCGTCGCCGCGCACGGTCGAGAGGCCGAGCGGCGAGGGGAACGTGCGAGCGCCGAGCGTGCGGACGTGCAGGTCCGAGGCGCGAAGGGACTTCTGGGGGAGCATCGACTGCATGGGGCTCTCCTGGCGCGCTTTGGGCGCGCGGCGCGACGATAGCCCGGTCGCGGGCGGGCGAGTCGGCGGAGCGCGCTTCCATGACGACGTGTCAGGTGCGCTCCACCTCGGCTATCCTCGCGCGATGCCCGTCCAGTCTCCGTCCGCGAGCGCCTCCACCTCGACCACCAGCTCGGCGCCGCCCGCCAAGGGGGGCTGCGCGATCGGCGGCCCCGCCGACGGCCTCCCCCTGCTGTTCGCGTTCGCGGTGGCCCTCGCCGTCCGCTGGTGGCGCTGACTCGACCATGAGTGCCCCCCCCGGGCTGAAGCCCGGGGCACCGACTGCGGGGGCAAGCCCGCCTATGGCGGGCTATCCAGTCGGTACATCTAGCGACTCGTCGGAGAGATCGACTTCGGGCAGTTCGCCGTCACGAGGCGTCGTCGGTGCGGTCTGCTCCAGGCGCGCGTCCGTCGCACCGGTCACGTGCCGTTCACGCTGGCTCGACAGGTACGAGAGCAGGTCCGGGAGCACGCCGACGTCCGCAGAGCGAGCCCAGTAGCCTGCCTGCCAACGTAGCGGTCGATTGGGTTGCGCGAGATTCCACGCTCGACTCGTCGCGCCTTTGAGGTGACGTACGACTTCGGCGAGCGTGGTCGCTGGATGGAGGCTCAGCACGACGTGAACGTGATCGTTGCCGGTACCGACGCCGAGCAGTTCGGCGCTGCAGCGCATGGCCTGCTTCCGGAGCTCGTCGTGAAGCCATCGGTCTAGAGCCTCGGCAAGGCATGGCTGTCGGTGGCGCTGGAGGTTGCGCGGTAGGAAGCCGGCTGCTCACGCGCATTTCGCGAGCCCGCCGCAGGTGGGCTTCCACGGCAGTCGGTGCCCCGGGCTTCAGCCCGGGGGATTTCTCGAAGGGCCTTCAGCCGCGCCGCGGTGGCAGCAGGCGGCCGTGCTCTTCGGCCGCGCCGCCGACCCCACGGCGCAGCACGATCTGCTGACCGGCGGAGTGTCCGTCGCCGAACGCCGCCCGCTTGCGGCCCCCGCCGAAGGTGGTCGTGCGCAGTCGCGGGTGGCGCCGCCGGAAGTGAGCCGCGAGATCGCCGTCCTCGACCCACACGAGGCCCTGCTCGCGGCTCGCCTGCGCCTCGCGGTCGAGCTTGGTCGCGAACCCGGCGACCACCCCCGCGAGGTACGTGCGGCGATCGCGGTCGCCGCGGATCCCCTGCGCGCGCTTGTGCAGGCGCCACGCGGACTCGGCCGCGCCGAGCAGGAACTCGTGCACGTACGCGGCGATCTCGAGGTTGCTCGGCGTGCCGATCGCCTCGAGCACCGAGCCGTGGCGCCCGAGCAGCGGCAGGTAGACCGGGATCCAGATGGTCTGCACGAAGAAGTGCTTGGCGAGCAGCGTCGCGAGGCGTTGCTCGTGCTCGGCGCGGCGCAGCGCGGGGGCGCCGATGGCGCGCGCGGCGAACCCGCGGGCGTGGGTCTCGGCGCGGTGCGCGAGGTTGTGCTTGAGCAGCAGGCGCTGCGCCGCGGCCATCGCCGCCTCGGCCTCGTTGCGGTTGTCGCTCGCGGCGAGCGCGAGGAGCTTCTGCACGCGGTCGAGCACGTGGGCCTCGGCCGGATCGGTGGTGGGGAGGCCGGTGGCCGCGCCGTCGATGGCGAGCGTGCGGCACACCTCGCGGAACCGGGGCCCGTGCGCGCTCTCGTCGAGGATGCCGAGGTGCTCGTGCACGTACTGATGGGCCATCTCGTGCTTGAGCACCTCGACCAGCGTGGCCCACGGCTGACCGAGGGCGAGCTGCCGCGTGACCTCGATGCGTCGCGTCTCGAGCACCCAGCGCGCGAGGAAGCCGTCGGCGTCGACGAGCGCGAGCGTGGGAGGCCGGAGCCGCTCCCGGAAGTGCGACCAGTTGATGCGCCCCCACTCGGCGTCGAGGGCGCGCAGGAGCGCGGCGGCGAGCTCGCCCTCGAGCACGGGCAGTTCCACGCCCGATCGCTAGCACGAAACATCGACGCGCGCGCGGCCCCATGCGAAGCCTGCGCCCCATGTCGACGCTGAAAGGAAAGACCCTCTTCATCTCCGGCGCGAGCCGGGGCATCGGACTCGCCATCGCCCTGCGCGCGGCGCGGGACGGCGCCAACGTGGCGGTCGCCGCCAAGACCACCGAGCCCCACCCGAAGCTCCCCGGCACGATCTTCACGGCGGCCGAGGAGATCGAGAAGGCGGGCGGCAAGGCGCTCCCGCTGGTCTGCGACATCCGCAGCGAGGAGCAGGTGCTGGCCGCGGTGCAGAAGACGGTCGAGACCTTCGGCGGCATCGACGTGTGCATCAACAACGCGAGCGCGATCAGCCTCACCGGCACGCTCGAGACCGAGATGAAGCGCTACGACCTGATGCACGGGATCAACACCCGCGGCACGTTCCTGGTCAGCAAGGCGTGCCTCCCGCACCTGCTCCGCGCCGAGAACCCGCACATCCTCAACAACTCGCCGCCGCTCTCCATGCAGCCCAAGTGGTTCGGCCCGCACGTGGCCTACACGATGGCCAAATACGGCATGAGCCTCTGCGTGCTCGGCATGGCCGAGGAGTTCAAGGGCCGCGTCGCGGTCAACGCGCTGTGGCCGCGCACGGTCATCGCCACCTCCGCGGTGCAGAACCTGCTCGGCGGCGACCAGACCATGAACCACTCGCGCAAGCCCGACATCATGGCCGACGCGGCCTACGCGATCCTCACCAAGCCGTTCAAGGACTGCACGGGGAACTTCTTCGTGGACGAGGACCTCCTCCGGAAGGAGGGCGTCACCGACTTCGACAAGTACCTGCTGGTGCCTGGCGCGGAGCCCACGCAGGACTTCTTCCTGGACTGATCGTGGCCGAGTCGTTCCCGATCGAGGCCCTGCCCCGCCCGACGCTGCTCGCGCCCGCGGCCCGCCACGCGCGGCTCGCCGAGGCCACGCCGCTCGTGCTCGCCGCGGTCGCCGGCGAAGAAGACCCGATCGTGGTGCAGACCACGCTCGCGTGCCTGCTCTTCCACACCTTCGCCCAGACCAACTGGTGCGGGTTCTATCGCCGGGTCGGCCCCGAGCTGCTCGCCGTCGGCCCCTACCAGGGCACGCTCGGGTGCCTCCGCATTCCGTTCTCGCGCGGCGTGTGCGGCGCCGCGGCCCGCGAGCGGCGCACGCAGCTCGTGCCCGACGTGCACGCGTTCGCCGACCACATCGCCTGCGACTCCGCGTCGCGCTCGGAGCTCGTGGTCCCGGTGCTCGACGCCGACGGCGTGCGCGCGGTGCTCGACCTCGACTCCCCCCTGCCCGACGGGTTCTCCGAGCACGAGGCGCGCGCGCTCGAAGCGCTCGTCGCTCAGGCGTTCGCGCACGCGCGTTGGTAGCGCCTACTTCTCGCTCTGAGGCTCTCGAGCCAGGCACGGAGTCCAGCCTCTGAGTCTCTGAGTCCCCCGGGCTGAAGCCCGGGGCACCGACTGCGGCTGAAGCCCGGGGACGGGCCCCGGGCTCGAGGTCCTCGCGAGGCCGACGAGCGTGGCGGCCGCTCCAGCAGACGGACTTCAGCCAGCGATTCGAGACGGGAAGCCCGGGGTCCATGCCCCGGGCTTGCGCTGCTGTCGGTGCCCCGGGCTTCAGCCCGGGGGAAGTCTCTGCACGCTGTCGGTGCCGGCCTACTTCCGCGTCTCGCGGAGGATGATCACCCCCACCATGCGGCGCGGCTTCTGGCCGATGTCCGCGACGTCGAACGTGCCGCCGACGCCGAGGCCCATGGGGGCCGCGGTGACCGCCTTGCCCGAAGGCGCGCCGCTCGGGAGCTTCATCGCGGCGGTGATCTTCACGCGCACGGTCACGCCGCCGGCGCCGCTCGGCACCTTGAGCGGCGTCGCGGCGAGGCGCTTCTTGAGCTTGCCGGCGACCTTGGACCACGCGAGGTGATCGGTCGCCTCGACGAGGTGGGCCTCGGTGACCATGCCGCTCGCGTCCGTCTCCACGTCGATCGTGGCGGAGCCCGTCTCGGGCGCGTCGACGCCGCTCGACACGTCGTGCGCGGCGCTGGCCACCGGACCACCCGAGCCGAGGCCCATCTCCTGGTCCTTCGCGTCGACCGCGCCTTTCAGCTGCGCGTCGAGCTTGTTCTGCGCAGCGACCACGGGGGACACCGAGGGCTTCGGCGAGGGCAGGATGAAGGTGTGCTTGCCCGGCGAGGAGAGGTCGATGAGCGAGGGGAACGGCTTGCCGCCGGCAGGCTTGGCCGGCTCGCCGGACGGCGCGGTCGCCTCGGGCGCCGCACCTGCCTCGTTGCCGACGAGATCGCCGCTCGATGCGCCCTTGCCGATCATGGCCAGCACGCCCGGCGTGCGGAGCGGCGCCGCCGCGTGTCCCTCGGGTCGCGGTGCTCCCTGGGGGGATGCCTCCGAGGGCGTCGTCGACGCCGAGCCCGACTCGGGCGAAGGCGGAGCACGCAGCTCCTCGAGCACGACGAGCATCTCCGGCTCTTGCCCACCGACCTGCGCAACCGATGCGCGCTGGGGCGGCACGCGCAAGACGGCGTAGCTGCCCACGTGTAGGGCGAGCGCGGCGAGCGTCGTGACGAACAGCGGCCGGTCCATCCGGACCTTAGGTGCCCTCCGCGCCCCGAGGATTCGACGCTAGTCTCCCCGAACGTCCATGCCGAACGCCTTCATCTCGGGGACCGGGTTCCACGTGCCGCCTCGCGTCGTCACCAACGACATGTTGGCCGCGGAATACGGCGTCGACACGACCAACGAGTGGATCGTGCAGCGCACGGGCATCGAGGCGCGACGCTTCGCGGAGGAAGGGCTCGGCACCGCCGACCTCGCGCTGCCGGCGGCGCAGATGGCGCTCGAGGCGGCGAAGCTCCGCCCGCACGACCTCGACATGATCATCCTCGCCACCCTGTCGCCGGAGCATGCGTTCCCGGGCAGCGGCGTCTACCTCCAGCAGAAGCTCGGCCTCTGCGACGGCCCCGACGCCAAGTTCGTCCCGGCGCTCGACGTCCGCAACCAGTGCAGCGGGTTCCTCTACGGGCTCGCCACCGGCACCTCCATGGTCAAGTCGGGCGGCGCGCGCCACGTGCTGGTGGTCGGCGCCGAGACCCACAGCGCGGCCCTCGACTTCTCCGCGCGCGGGCGCACGGTGTCGTCGCTGTTCGGCGACGGCGCGGGCGCGGTGGTCGTCAGCGCGACCGACGAGGATCGCGGCGTGCGCTCCTGGCACCTCGGCGCCGACGGTCGTCACGCCGACGTGCTCTCACAGAAGGTGTGGGACATCCGCAAGCGCCCGTTCATCCCGCTCGACGAGAACGGCGTGGGTCAGGTCGCGCCCGAGTACATCTGGGCCAAGATGGAGGGCAAGCTCGTCTTCAAGAACGCCGTCGAGCGCATGATGCAGGTGCTCATGGAGGCCTGCATCAAGAACGGCATCACCGGGCAGGACATCGACCTCTTCGTGTTCCACCAGGCGAACCTGCGCATCAACCAGTACCTCGCGCAGCACCTCGGCATCCCCGACGAGAAGCTCGTGCACAACATCCAGCGCTACGGCAACACGACCGCGGCCACGATCCCGATCCTGCTGGCGGAGTCCGAGCGCAACGGCAAGCTGAAGCCCGGCATGAAGGTGGCGCTGGTCGCGTTCGGCTCCGGCTTCACCTGGGGCGCGGCGGTCATCGACTGGTGACGGCGACCCGGCAACGGGTCTGTCACTAGCGGGCCGAGACGGCGCGTGGGGCTTCGCTCTCCGTCGCGAGCACCGCCTCGATGGCCGCGCGCAGCACCTCGACCTCGAAGGGCTTCTCCACGGTGGGGTTGCCGATGTGCTCGAGGAACGTGCGCGCGCGCGCGGTGAACGCGCCGCCGGTCAGGAACACGACCCGGGTGCCGAGCCTCGGGTCGCGGCGAACGAGCTCGGCGTGGACGTCCATCCCGCTCATCTCGGGCATCATGAGATCGCAGAGGATGGCGTCGTACGGCGCCCTGCCGGCCACGGCGAGCGCGTCGACCTTGGCGAGCGCGTCGCGCCCCGTGGTCGTCCACTCGACGTCGTACCAGTCGTCGAGCATGAACCCGAGGGACTTGCCGATGAGGGGCTCGTCGTCGACCACGAGGAGGCGCTTCCTGGCACCCGCGGGAGCCCCACCGCTCGGGGAGGACTCCCCGGCGCCCAGGGCGGCGAGAGGCGTGGCGGGCGGGCTCACCGGGGCTGCGCGCAGTTTCATCGAGCTCGTCGCGCGGGGCAACACGATCCGGAACGTGCTCCCGCGGCCCGGCTCGCTCTCGAGCTCGATCTTGCCCCCGAGGCTGGCGACGATGCCCGCACAGATGGTGAGCCCGAGCCCCGTGCCCTCGGACTGCGGCTTGGTCGTGTAGAACGGATCGAAGATGCGGTGCTGGATCTCGACGGGGACCCCGGGGCCGGTGTCGCTCACCTCGAGCACCGGTCGACCGACGGCGTCGACACGCGTGGTCACGCGGATGACGTTGCGGTCGGCGGCGCCCTCGGGGATCGCCTGGGCCGCGTTGACCAGCAGGTTGACGACGACCTGACCGAGGCGCCCCTCGTTGCCGTCGACCAGCGGGATCGGGCCGAGCGCGAGCTCGAGGCGCGCGCGGTGGCGGATCTCGTTGTCGGCGAGGTGCACCGACGAGCGCACGACGTCGCGCAGATCGACCTGCTCGCGGACGTCGTCGTCGGCGCGCGCGAACACCCGCAGATCCTGGACGATGCGGCGCACGCGGGCGGCGCCGTCCTGCGCCTCGCGGACCAGCTCGGACAGCTCGGGCACCTGGGCGGCGCCCTTGCCCTCGAGCAGGCGGAGCGCGCGCGTGAGGTTGGCGAGCACGTAGGCGAGCGGGTTGTTGATCTCGTGCGCGACCCCGGCGGCGAGCGTGCCGACCGAGGCGAGGCGATCGGCGACCATGAGCCGCGCCTGCAGCTCGCGGCGCTCGGTGATGTCCATCATCGCGCCGATCATGCGCAGCGGTCGCCCCTCGGGGTCGCGGAGCACGAGCCCACGGTCGAGCACCTGGGCGTAGCTGCCGTCGGCGCAGCGGAACCGGTACTCGTCCTGCCAGGTCTCCTGGCCGAACTCGATCGCGTCGTGGATGCCGTCGACCACCCGATCCCGGTCGTCGGGGTGCAGGGTGTCGGACCACCAGGAGAGCGGTGTGCGATCGTCCGGGAACGAGTACCCGAAGAGGCGGGCGAAGTTCTCGTACCAGGTGACCACGTCGGTGCGCAGGTCCCAGTCCCACACGGCGTCGTTGGTCGCGCGACCCACGAGCCGGAACCGCTCGTCGCGATCGCGCACCTCGGCGAGCGCCTGCCGCAGCGAGAGCTCGACCGCCTTGCGCGCCGTGACGTCCATCACCGTTCCCCGGAGCGAGGTGGTCGCGCCCCCGTGGGCGCTCTCGCGGAACGCGCGCGCGTTGATCTGCAGCCAGCGATCGGCGCCCGGTCGCAACACGCGGAAGTCGATCTCCACCGACTCGACGCGGTCGAAGAGCTCCTGGATGGCCGCGAGCACGCGCGCGCGATCGGGCTCGTGCACGAGGTCGACGAGGGCGATGGGGGCGCAGCCTGGCACGCGCTGGAAGAGGGCCGCGGGGAGCCCGGTGACCTCGGGCAGCGAGGGCGAGAACGCGAGGGTGCCGCAGTGGTCGCCGAGCAGCCACGCGCCCCCTTCGGCCTCGGCGGTGGCCCGATCGACCTCGGCCCAGTCGAACGTGGCCATGTGCGCCGCGGCGAGGGCGAGCTGCAGGCGATCGTCGCGGTCCCGCGTGGCACGGACCAGCGCGCGACGACGCGACAAGCAGAGCTGCAGGCGCACGAGCGCGGCGTCGTCCCCGATCGGTGCCACCGCGCAGTCGTCGACGCCGAGCTCGATCAGCACGCCGAGGACCGAGACGTCGGACACGACCGCGAGGATCGCGAGGTGGGGGGACTGGAGGAGCAGCGCGCCGAGCGTCTCGCGCGCGTGGCTCGCGGAGCCGATCTCGACGATCGCCGTCTGCGCGTCCGAGGGGACCAGCGGCGTCGTCGTCTGGGTGCAGCCGAGCCCGAGGCGCGCACACGCCGCGACGAACGGCGCGAGCAGCCCGCCCTCCGGACCGACGAGAACCACCCCCATGTGTCCGCCAGCATAGCGGAACGGGAGGAGGCCTCGCTACCGCTGGAGCAGCTTGATCTCCGCGACGTCCACCCGCTCGAACACGCCTGCGCTTCCGCCGAGTCCCCCGGTGTAGCGCGCGAAGTGCGCGAAGCGCGACATGTTGGCCGACATCGCGTCGGACTCGAGCACCACCGCGTAGGTCTTGCCGGCGACCAGGTCGACCGAGACGAACGAAGAGTCGCGCCAGGCGTCCCAGCCCCCCGTGTGCGGCATGAGCACGTAGCCGGATCCGACCACGGTGGCGCCGTCGAGGATCTTCACGTGCTTCACGGCGCAGGTCACTCCGGTGTTCACGGAGCCCGCCCCGTTGGCGAAGGTGACCTGCACGAGGTGCGCGCCGCTCGCCTTGGCGGTGAACGACGCGGTGAGCGTGTGCCCGGCGTCTCCCCAGCCCGAGACGTGCGCGCGACCGTGATCGCTCGCGAGCGCCCCACCGCTGGCGACCAGCGCCGGCGCGAGCACGGAGGCGACGCGCGCCCCCGAAGCGCCCCAGTAACAACGCGGCGAGGCGTGCTGCGAGGTGTTGCCGGAGCCGACGAAGGTGGCCTCGACCGTGTAGCAGTGCGAGGGGCTCGTCGCGCTGCTGTCGGGGTCGGTGAAGCTCGTGGTGGTGCCAGGCAGGTCCTTGCCGATGGCGACGCCGTCCCGGTACACGGTGAACGCGATCTCGGCCGGGGTCTCCCCGCTGGGGTCGATCGAGAAGGCGATCTTGCCGCTCGCGGCGCTCGGGTCGCCGAGGCTCGGCGGCTTCGGCGCGAACAGGTTCTTGTAGTCGGTCGTCGACGAGACCAGCTTCACCGTCGACGACGCCTCCTTGGTGTCGACGAGGTCGATCTCGAGGGTGCTCGTGGCGCCGAGGTCGGCCGCGGAGAAGAACGCCGCGCCGATGGCCTTGCCGTCGAGCCGCGCGGCGCCGAACGCGTAGGCGCCCGCGGTGTCGCCGTTCTTCGGCGGGAGCTTCACGACGACGTTGAGGCGCTTGCCGTGGAGCGCGAGGCCGGAGAGCACGAGCGAGTCGGCGTCGGCGAGCGCCGCGTGACGGAGGCCGCGCGTGACGTACGGCGAGAAGCGCGTGCCGCCCTTGTCGTCGGTCTCGAGCCCGAAGAGGACGTCGTGCACGAGCGAGGCGAACGCCGCCACCGACCAGAGCTGGCGCTGCGAGTCGACCACCGGGCCCGAGTAGGCGCCGTCGTCGACCCACGCCTTGCCGCTGACCGCCTCGAAGTTCTCCATGTGCGAGAGGTTGAGCGCCGCGCCGCGCACGAGCGACGCGTAGGCGACGTTGACCGCGAGGTCGTTGCGCACCTTGCGCGCCGCGCGCGCGAAGTACGCGGTGACGAACGGCCAGATGGCGCGGTTGTGGTAGATCGCCGTGTCCTTCTGCTGCGGAAAGATCACCGGCGGTCCCTTGGGCAGCAGCGGGGTCGCGGCGATGGCGGCCTTCTGCTTGGCCGGATCGACGGCGTCGTGCAGCACGGCGAGCGCGGTCGCGAGCGCGTCGGTGCGGCGCACCGGGGCCGGATCGAGCGCGGTGGTGGTGAACGAAGAGAGCCGGCCGTCGGGCAGCACGAACTTGCCGGCGATGGCCGTCGCGAGCGCGGCGGCCGCGGCCTTGCGCGCGTCGCGCACCGCGGGGAGGCCCTTCTCGTCGGCGAGGGCGGCCACCGTGCGCAGGGCGACGAGGTGCAGCACGTTGGTCGAGAGCGCCTTGCCCATGCCGATGTGGGCGACGTCGGTCGCCGTCCACGGCGGGTAGCTCTGCTCGCGCCAGTCGAGGAAGGACAGCTCGCCGCGGTAGAGGCCGTCGACGTCGCGCACGACCGCGTCGTCGCGCTTCAGGGTGTTGTCGAGCGCCTCGAAGGTCGCGTCGCGGAACGCGGTGCGCGCCGCGCCGTCGAGGAACGCGAGGGTGCGCGCGGCGCCGAGCGCGAACACCACGCGATCGGTGGAGACGGGCCAGCTGCCGCCGCTGCCAGTGTCCTGCACCACCTCGGTGCCGCCGCCCGTGCGCAGCGCGGAGAGCTTGAACGAGAGGCTGCGCTGGGTGCGCGCGGGGTCGAGCACCGCGAGGCCGAGGTCGGCCGCGTAGGAGGTGTCGCGCGTCCACACGTAGGTCCAGAGCCGGCCGGTCTCGAAGCAGTCGCACGCCGCGGGCTTGCCGTCGTCGAAGGCGCCGTCCTTGATCGAGGTGACGGAGGCCTGCTTCGCCTCGGCGAGCGCGAGCGCGTAGAGCGCCTCGAGCATCGGCGCGTTGGCGTGCAGGGTGGGCTGCGCTGGATCCTCGACGACGACCCGCGGGTTCTCGGGGACGCCGTCGCGCAGCGGGCCGGTGGTGGAGAGGGTGAACGTGCGCGCGCAGCCGGCGCCGGTGACGGCGACCTGCGCGGTGTCGGTGCCGTCGACGAGCGTGCCGCTGGTGCGCGGCGTGCCGGTGGCCTCGAGACACGGTCCGGGCGGTGGCGCGTCGACGACGGAGGTGTCGACGGGCGCGCTGTCGGTCGCGGCGTCGCCGGTGTCGCCCGCGCTGTCCGTCGTGGCGCTGTCGAACGTCGGATCGACGGGGTCGTCGTTGGCGCAGGCCGCGAGGGACGAGAGCAGGAGGAAGGCCCAGGTTGCGCGCATTTCGCGGGCAGTCTAGCGCGCCTCAGGGGAGAGTGCCGCCCCCCGCCTCATCCGTGCCGGCCCCCGGGCTTCCTGCGTCAGCCCACCCAGTCGCCGAACGGATCGTCGTCGTCGGCATCGAAAGCGGCGGACAGCGAGGCCGCGAGCGCCTCGTCCTCGGCGGCGTGCTCGTCCGGCACGGCCTCACGCACCATGGCGACCAGCGTGTCGGCGTCGCGCAGCGAGCGCTCGGCGGTGGCGGCGACCCACACGTCGCCGGTGACGGGCGCGACGAGGACGCCCACGCGACGGATGGCCTCCGCGCGCTGGTGCTCGGCGAGGGTGGTGAGCGACCGCGCGAAGTGGGCGAGCTCCTCGGCGGCGTCGGGGTCGCCGACCGCCGCGAGCGTCGTGCCGTCGAGGTCGATCACCACCACCACGTCGAGCGCGAGCTCGGCGCGGACCGCCGCGAGGTGCAGCGCGAGCGTGGTCGCGCCGTCGTTCGCCGAACGGGTCTCGCGACTGGGCTCACGCTTGGGGAGGATCACCGAGATGCGCGGGCGCTGCGTCGGCACCCGCACCGAGATCGGATCGCGCGGGGCGGTAGAGGAGCGAGCGACCATCATGCGAACGTCGGTACGCCCGGCGCGTGCACTCGGCCAACTTTGTACGCGTGCTCCGCGCACCTACATTCCGGAGCGGCCAGTGAGCAGATTTGCTTGTTTCGGCCGCCCATGGAGGCGGCCGATGCTCGCTCCACTGCGCTTCGCTCGCTCAGGGCTGCACGCCGAACTGCCCGAAGAGGAACGAGTACACGTCCACGTCCTCCTGGATCTGCGCCTTGAGCGGCGTGCCCATGCCGTGCCCCGTGTCCGAGCTCGTACGCAGCAGCACGACGTTCGCCGGGTTCGCCGCCTCGAGACGCGCGGTCATCTTGCGCGAGTGGTACGGGTCGACGCGCGGATCGTTCTCGCCGGTGAGGAACAGCACCGGCGGGTACTTCACGCCGTTCTTCACCTGGTGGTACGGCGAATACGCGTAGAGCGCGTCGAACTGCTTCTTGTCCTTCACCGTGCCGAACTCGGTGACGTTGAACGCGCCGTTGGGGGTCGTCTCGACGCGCAGCATGTCGTAGATGCCCACGTGCGAGACCACGGCGCCGAACAGCTCGGGCGCCTGGGTCATCGCCGCGCCCATCAGGAGGCCACCGTTGCTCCCGCCCTCGATGGCGAGCAGCTTCGGGTTGGTCCACTTCTGGTCGACGAGGAACCGCGCGCAGGCGAGGAAGTCGTCGAACACGTTCTGCTTCTTCTCGAGCTTGCCAGCCTCGTGCCAGCCGTCGCCGAACTCGCCGCCGCCGCGCAGGTTGGCGATGGCGACCACCCCGCCCTGCTCGAGCCACGGCAGCCACCGCGCGTTGAAGCGCGGGGTGAGCGAGACTCCATAACCTCCATATCCATAGAGGATGGTCGGGCGCTTGCCGTCCTTCTGCGCGTTCTTCTTGCGCAGGAGATTGATCGGCACCTTGGTGACGCCGTCCTTGGAGATCGCCATCTCGCGGGTGACCTCGACGTCGCCGAAGTCGGCCTTGGTCGTCTTGGCGAGCGGGGTCTTCTCGAGCTTGCCCTTCTTGGTGCGCCACCACGCGGGCGGCTCGGTGTAGGTCTGCACGCGGACGAGCACGTCGTCGCCCTCGAGGTTCACGAGGCCGCGCACCGAGGCGATGTTCGGCAGCGCGAGCTCGCCCTGCCCCTTGCCCTGGTGGTCGAGCACGCGCACGCGGTTCGGGCCGCCGACCAGATCGAGCACGTACAGCTTGGACTTCTGCACGCGGAAGCCCTGGATCACCGCGTCCGACTCGGGGACCACCACCTTGGCCTTGGCGAGCTCGGGCTTCTTCGGGTCGAGGCGCAGGAGCTTGCCGCGCGGCGCGTCCTTCAGCGAGCGCAGCCAGAGGCCCCCGTCCTTGCCGAGCGTGCCCCCGACGGCGCGGTCGGCGAACGCGGCCACCTCGACCCACGGGTGGCTGACCTTGCCCTTGTCGTTCTTGATGGCCTGCGTGTCGAGGAGGTGGAACGCGGCCTCGCCGCCGTCGCCGTTCTTGACCTCGAGGAGCACGAAGCGACCGTCCTCGCTGACGTCGAGCAGCTGGCACTCGGCGATGCGCGGCAGCGCGGTCGTGACGGATTTGAAGTCGCCGGGCTTGCCGATCTCGTGGAACCAGACCTCCTGGTAGAAGTCGAGGTCCTCGTTCGGGCGCTCGCCGGCGCGCGGGTAGCGCGTGTACCAGAACGCCTTGCCGTCCTTGCGCCACGCGAGGCTGCCGCCCGCGGTGCCGCCGTGCACGCGCGCGATGCGCTCGGCCTCGAGCTCCTTGCCGGTGGCCACTTCGTAGATACGCAGGTCGCCGCTCTCGGAGCCGCCCTTGGAGAGCGAGACCGCGACGCGCTTGCCGTCGGGCGAGGGCTCCCACCAGTCGATGGTGGTGCCGCCCTTGCCGCCGTCGAGCGCGTTGGGATCGAGGATCACCTGCTCCTTGGCGGCGCCGTTCTCGTCGGCCATCACCACCAGCACGGGCTGCTGCTTGGGCGGCTGCTCCTCGAGCGCGAACAGCTTGCCTCCGACGCGCTGGAGCCAGAAGTGATCGGCCGACGCGGAGGAGAGCAGCTCGGTGAGGCGCGCCTCGAGCTTCTTGCGCCCGGGGAACGCGTCGAGCTTGGCGTGCGTGAACGCGTTGCGCGCCTCGCTGAAC
>Ga0154020_10001792_pt1 | contig 26343 bp, 17 predicted proteins | sample Klosneuvirus_201_FD_109709 | JGI IMG/M metagenome (GOLD analysis project Ga0154020, IMG submission 109709) | Active sludge microbial communities from wastewater, Klosterneuburg, Austria - Klosneuvirus_20160825_MG | ecosystem: Engineered > WWTP > Aerobic digester > Activated sludge | place...
TCCTGCAGCCTTGAATCGGCGGTCATGGCGTACGCTTCGCAGATCGCAATGGATGCGAGGCAATGCGAGTACATCGTTCCACCACGCTCGTACCACGAACCTGTCGGTCGTGATCCTGTTGTTTGTTGCTGGTGAGCGAGCAGATAGTCTATCCCGCGATTAACGACGTCTTTGTGCTGGCCTTCGCGATGAGTCTGGCCCGCACCGAGAAACGGTAAGAGCGCCATCGCTGTCGCTCCGTTGCGTGACGAAGCGAAGTGTCCGGGATTTCCACATTGGCCCTCGCACACCTGATCGTGAGCGAACGTCCAACCGCCGTCGTCAGCTTGATGGTTCGCGATCCACGTTAATGCGCGCTCGACTGCAGCTTCGCTCTCAGCAGATCCGCCATACTTCAACAGCAATGCCGCCTTGTTTTCTGACTTGCGCCCGTCCAGTGCCGATGCGAGTGAAGCATCATTGTCGTTGTCGGACGACTTCGACGAACTGCTGGAACTCGGTGCCGACTCTGCGCTTGATTCTCGCATCGCGATCGGGGTGTCAATCGGCGTATCAACGACAAGTTCCGAGACGTCAATCGTCGGCAGGGTTGAAAATGGCGATGCACTCGACGTCGTCAGGCTGGATTCCTCCGCCATCTGCTTCGCCCGCAGTGACGATGAATCGATCGAGGGAACCTTATTCTCGATCGTCGTGAGAATCGTCAAGTCGGACTCGTTTGAGAGCGGTGAGCTGAATTCGACCAAAAGCACGATTTCCTTAAACGAGGAATCCAACTGCGACAGCGACACAAACATGAGTACCAGAAGCACAGTTATCTGTACGAGCAGACTCAGCAGTGAACTCTGCAGGCTGAATTTCGGAAGGCGACTCGCGACGATTTCTACTTGATTGGAGCGGGGAAGAGTGTTCATACGGGCAAAACTCACGGGCAGGATATGTGCAATCAAACCCCGTTGCTGTTCGGGTGTCAATTTCTGAAGCACGACGGTGTGCATATCAGATCGCGAAGATGAAGCGCGCCGGTTCCCACAGGGACCGTCATTTGCCGCGTGCGGGACTGAAGCAACGCCTCTTCTACTCTTGAAACGAGAAGGGATGCGAGAGTTCAGGGGGATTTCGTCGGGATTCGGCGAAGTCTCAGATTCTTCTCGAATTGAGCCGCGAGTGCTTTGTCAAGGCTGGAAGTTTGGGTTGGGTGACCGGATCTGGACAGAGAGAAGCGATGAAAGCCCCCGGGAGCGGACACCGGGGCCATGTGATGAAATAGGTGACGATGTGGCACAGGGCATTCATCGTTATGTGAAGACTGTGAGCTAAGCACCCGTGCATAAGTTAAATGACATAATCGGAGGATTCACAATCAGGAGAGTGACGTCTCCGGTCGCCGCAAACCCGGCGAGCGGAGCGGCGTAAGCCCTCCGAGTCAAATGCGTGCAACTCGGTGGGCTGACACCCACCGCTCGCCAAGTTATGTCCCAGGACTTACGCATGGGTGCTTATGACGCTGCTCGTTCATGAGTCGGACTTAGCGCAGCATTTTTTGTACTTTTTTCCGCTTCCGCAGGGACAGGGATCATTGCGGCCGATTTTGGGGCCGTCGAGTCGGATAGTCGGCGTCACTCGCGAACGGTCTTGATCGTCTTCATCATCGGAATCGGACTCATCGAAGTCATCGAAGTCATCGAGCGCCGGGAGAACTCCTGACTGTTCGAACTCTGTCAATTGATAGGGGCTGAGCTGATCACGTACACTAATCCACAGTTTTCTGAACTCTTCGTTGCCCGAAAAATCATGATCGTCATCTTCGTCCGAGTCATCGTCATCCCAGTCATCGTCCGAATCCATGGCGTCGGACCGAGAACCATCCCAATCCCGGGCACGAAGCTCAGTCACCGTGTTCTCAATACGATCTGAGTGGTGGTCCTCAAGAGTTTGTGAGTACGTATTATTTCCATTGGAAAGATCGTCCTGAATCTCCTCCGTGCAAATCCAGGTCTCTTCCATCTCGCCAGCGTCACACGCTTCAACAAGGGTTTGGCAGGCCTGAGTTGCCCCCAGGTCCATCAACGAGTTCGCAATCCATGTCGTCAGAATTGTGTCAGCGGACTCACGGCTTTCCTGCAGCCAGTCGAGCAGCAACGCAATCGCCTGGTTGCGATCAATCTTGCCTTCAGTAACCATCCAGACGATCGCTTCCACCGCGTCGCGACGCACCATCTCGTTCACGTCGGGATTGCTGATGAGAGTCTTGAGTTGGTCCGGTTCATCAGCGAATCGCCCGAGAATCTGAGCCATGTCCTGATCAATGACGTCCAAAAAACAATCCACTACGCTCTCGTCGGAGTCATTCAGGAGGTCGAGGAGTGTGGGAAGAATCTCCTGACTGTCGAACTCCGTCAGCAAATACAACGCAACTATGTGGGCGTGAGTTTCCGGCAGTTCGTTGTCAGTCGATCGACGTTCAGCAAGGTCTGGAACCTCCTGAATGATTCGGATCAGATGCGGTTTGATTTCTTCACGGTGACTTCTTGCCCACCGGACTGCGTTCTCTGGAAGACGGGTAAATGGCTGGCAAATTTCCTGAAGGACGCTGTCAAGAGTCTGATCTACCGGCCGTTTCTGATTAAACCATGGAAGCGAGCGGAGATTATCTGCTGAGATCTTCGCGTGGTCCTGGAGATAGAGATCTTTCGCTTCTTCAAAGGCTTCCGAGCCTCGAGCCAATTCTTTTTCGAAGCAACATTCGCCGATCCATGTTTCGTCCACCAGATCGGCCTCTTCAGCGGCCTTCACTTCGTTGCGAGCCTCTTCTGCCAGAAGCATCCCCAGCACCTCCACTGTTTTTGTGACGGCTTGAGTATCCTTATTGTCGATTGCGGTCCTTAGCCGATCACGCAGAAACTGAATCGCGACTTCACGAGAGATACGTTGCAGGCAAACCATCCCGAAGATGGCGTCCACAAAGGCACCACGCACATATTCATACACGTCCGGATCGTGGATCGCGGGTACAAGCTGTTCTGGCCCATCGGCAAGTCGAGCTGCAATATGTTTCAGATCTTCTGTGATAAAATCTCCGTAGAGGTCTTCTGCCTCCACAGAGCACATCGATAGCAGGATTGCGGGGAACGCTTCTTTCGCATCGAACTCCATCAGCAGAAACAAGGCTGCAATGTGACCCCATGTCGCAACAATCGATCCATCATCGCTGGCTTTTGTCGCGTCATGAATCTCGGCAATCAACCCGGGAATGATCTCGTCCCTGTGAAGTCTTGCGGCTTCAATGGCGGCTCCTGGAAACACGTTGTCGCAGTGTTTCAAATCCCGCAGAATCTGGCGGCACGTCATATTTTCCGACATGGTTATTGTTTTCCTTGAACAAGGTTGGAATGTACTCTCAAATCACCTCTTACCGCGCTACTTTCAATCCATCTTTCGTTACCAGTTCTCTGGGCAGCAGAAGCGTATTGGGATTGGGCGAGAAGTAGTTCGGAATGTTGAAAAAGCGGAATCCACCCAAACCGAACGTCGGGCCTCCGATCTTCCAGACTTTGCCGTCTTGCCCCGCAGGTACTGGAATCGAAACATAATCGCCGTCCACCGCGACCTCTTTCACAACCGTACCGGACGCATCGGTCAACTGATGCGCTCCGCCATACTGCCAATCAGCGCGTTTGTAGTAGTAGTTGATTTCCTGGGTTCCTTTGGGAACGTAGAAATACAGATCAGGAACGGGTGCCATGGCGCGGAAATGCTGCGCCGTTACCGGCAACACAACGGTATGCCCCTTGCCAATGTTGACTTCACCATAAGCACCGGCGTCGTGGAACAGGAATTTGTACAGGCCAGGTGCAGGCACGGGGAAGACGAGATCGAGTTTGTCGCCCATCTGTGGCTTGCCTTCCTTGAGAACTTGGCTGTCTACTCATTGTCCATATCGCTGAGCGCACCCGGAAAGACGGCGACTCGCAGGGAATTCAATACCGCAAGGATGTCGATCAGTTCCTGGCAAATGGCTCCGGCGACGGGTGGGAGATAGCCGAGCGACGCGGCCAGCATTCCGATGAGACTCAGCAGCATTCCGCCGACGGCGCTTTGGAGGGCGATCTTGCGCATGCGGTGACCGATGTGAAAGAACTCGTCCACTTTCCGCAGCGAGCTTTCCAGAATCACGGCGCTGGCCGCTTCGGCAGTGACATCGCTCGATTGACCGAAGGCGACGCCGACTGTCGCGGCGGTGAGCGCCGGGGCGTCGTTGATTCCGTCGCCCATGTACATCGTTTTCGCTTTGCGGGTTTCCTCGCGGACAATCTCCAGTTTTTGTTCCGGGGACTGACTGAAATAGACTTCCTGAATTCCGACGGCTTGAGCGAGGTACCGCACTTCGGATTCACGATCTCCCGAGACAATCATGACGCGCGAGAAATGATGCTGGGGCAAATGACCGACAAACGATTTGCCATCGCGGCGAGGTTCATCGCGGAATCGCAGGACGGCGGCGAATTTCTGATCGATCACGACAACACATTCCAGGCCAGGGGACTGAGCTGGCAGGTCTTCAGGCTTGGCGATGCCGGTTGCGATCACTTTTTTGCGGCTGGTGACTTCCATCTGATGCCCTTCGACAAGCCCCGTTAGTCCCTGTCCGGGTGGCTCATGCACCTGTGTGGCTTCGGGAATCACGTAGCCTCGCTTCTGGGCACCTTTGACGATGGATTCGGCGAGCGGATGGCGCGAATAGCGTTCGAGCGCGGCAGTCAGACGCAGCACTTCCTGTTCGGAAATTCCAGGTCGTGTGATGCATTCGGTCAGCGCTGGGCGGCCATAAGTGAGCGTTCCGGTCTTGTCAAAAATCGCAACGCGGCACTGATCAATTTGTTCCAGAACACCGGGGTCACGAATGATGATTCCCCGTCGCGCGCTGAGCGAAATTCCGCCGAGGATGGCGACGGGAATACCGATCAGCAGAGGACACGGAGTTGCCACAACCAGCACCGCCAGAAATCGCTGCGATTCACCGCTCAACGACCATGCGAGGATGGCGATCACCACAGCCAGCGGCGTGTAGAAGGCTCCCAGTCGATCTGCGAGGCGTCTCATGCGGGGCTTGCGCTGTTCAGCTGCGCGCATCACGTTCATGATTTTGGCGTAGCGGGAATCGACGGCAAGTCGATCGGCGTGAATCACCAGCACGGCGTTTCCGTTCACAGCTCCGGAGATCACTGTCGCGCCTGGCGCTTTCGGCATCAGATACGGTTCGCCGGTGAGGTAGGACTCGTCCATCGAACCGTGACCGTCGATAACCGTGCCGTCTACCGGGCAGATCTCATGTGGGAAGACAACAAGCGTGTCGCCAACGGCAACGTCGCCCAGTGCGATGTCACTGATTTCTTCATCGGCAATGCGGCGATGAGCAGTCAGGGGGAGTCGTTTTGCGAGCGCGTCCAGCACGGATGACGCGCTGCGGACGGCGTATGCTTCCAGAGCCTGGCCGCCGGAAAGCATCAGTACGACGAACACACCGGCGAGGTATTCGCCCTGAATCAGCGCCGTGACCATCGCCATCCCGGCCAGCAGATCGGAGCCAAATTCTCCCGCGATAGCCTGTTTCAACAATTCCCAGACAAGCGGCAGACCGCCGACGACCAGGCCCACAACAAGTGGCCAGTCAGCAGGACGAAGCCCCAGGAGCATTGGCGAAGTCACCGTCCAGCGCAACGCAAAATGAATGGCGATACAGGCCAGAGCAAACACCGCGATGATCAGAGTCATGCGCTGTTGAGAATCGACGTTCGGAGATTGTTGGGGGGAATTCATCCCCGGAGTTTATCGGCGACACCTCTCGCCGTCGAAGGATGGAGAGTAATTGATCCACGTTCGGAATCCGATCTGGAGTTTCCTGACAATCGTACAAGTCTCCTGTTTTCAAACCAGATCTGGCTTTGCGGTGCCTGGTGAATCACACGAGTCTGGCTATCGATCCGGCTGACCCACAATCTTAAGGAATGCGGGCTCCGCTGTGTCTTCTCGAATTTCAAAGATTGCGGCGCGTCAATTGCCCTCTGCCAGCATCGCCTGATTCAGGTGTGTCTTTTGGGTAATCTCAGATTCAAATTTCATGCATCGGAACGTGGGTGAAAGGTTTTTGGCCACTACCTGGGCGAATGGATGCCAGACCGTCGCTCTCACGTGTATTTTCGTGTTGTCGTGCCTGACGTTGTTTACCGTTCAGGTTTCTCACGTGCTGAGTCCTGGCGGCGTTCCGGTCTGTTTTTACAGCAAAAATGCAGGATCATATGACAAGTTCTGTTCAATCACCTTCGCCCGAATCACTCAGCGTCCGCCTGAAGAAGAAAGTGACGACATCGATCGCCGTTCTTGTGGGAACCGGAGTCATCGTTGCGGCGATCGTGATTCCGCTGTTGTTGGTGCCTGGTGGGGTGGATTGGTGGCAAACCCGGCGAAAACAGCAGGAACGGGGACCTGAATCGAAGACTGTGGTGGAAAATGCGATCCAGTTTTCAGCGAGTGATCGGGACGCCGTCATTGTTGCTGAAGATCACTGGAAGGAGATTGGTCTGGAAGTCAACGGCGTCGTTGACAGTGTGCCAACTCGCACGCTGACAATGGATGGTGTTCTCTTTCTGGACCCCGACGATTATTCACTGCTGCGAACGCGGTTCGAGGGGGAAATCGTGGATGTGACGCAGGTTCCGGAGCAATTTCCGCACGGCGTTACTCCGGGAACAAGTCAGACCCGTCCGATTCGATTTGGTGATACCGTCAAGAAAGGCCAGCTTTTGGCGGTCGTCTGGAGTCGAGAATTGGGAGAGAAGAAAAGCGAGTTGGCGGCAACGCTGTCACGGCTTGTCTTTGACCGGGAAACGCTCGCACGGCTGACGAAGGCGCGTGACTCGATTCCCATCAGTACCCTTCGCGAAGCGGAGCGGCGAGTTCGAGAAGCGGAAATCGCGGCTGAACGAACAGAGAAGACGCTTCGCGCATGGCAGCTGCCATTTGAGGACGTCGAGCAACTTCGGGACGAGTTAATGAGTTCGGCGGCGGCCAGTCCGACGGCTGCTGAAACGGCCGGGCAGATTTCTCAGAACAGTGTCGATAAATGGGCACGCGTTGAGATTCGTTCGCCGATTGACGGAACGATCGTCGAAAAGAACATCACGATTGGTTCGCTGGTGGATTTGAACGACATCCTGTTTCGCATCGCAAATCTGTCTCATCTGGACGCCCGAGCCTTTGCCTATGAAGAGGATCTTGCGACGCTGCAGCGCATCCCCGTTAATCATCGGCAATGGACGATTCACCTGAAAGGTGACGCGAATTCAAAGGCGATTTTGGGATCATTCGACCGCATTGGGAGCCTGATTGATCCGGTTCAGCACACGGGTCTTGTGATGGGATGGGTCGATAATTCTGACCAAAGTCTCCGACCGGGGCAATTTGTCACGGTGTCAGTGGATCTGCCGGAAGATGTGCCCATGGTGAGTGTTTCGGCCGCCGCCGTTGTTGATCTGGATGCCAAATCCTTTGTGCTGATCCAGGATGCGAAACAACCGGATCGGTTTCGAGCGACGCAGGTGGATGTTGCCCGATTCCAGGATGGCATGGCCTGCATTCGCCTGCCGAACGAGACTTCAGCGACGACCGCTCTGACGACGTCCTCTGTGGTTGTCGTGCGCGGAGCTGTTGAGATTCTGGCGGAGTACCAGTTGCATCGAAAAACGCTGGGAACAGCGGCCGCCAGTCGGGCTGACGAAACTTCCGCCGAATCTTCTCCGTCTGACAGATTTGCCGCGACAGAAGATTCTGAGCAAGGCAGCAGTCTGGAGTTCCATCAGCCGGCGCTTCAGGACCGAGGTGATCTGTGATCGCTGGTCTATTGCACTGGGCCATTCACAGCCGCCTGGTGGTCATTCTGCTGACCTGTGTTCTGGCGTTGGTTGGCGGATATGCGTTTGTGCATGTCAATGTTGAAGCGTACCCGGATCCGGCCCCGGCGATTATCGAAGTTGTCGCGCAGTATCCGGGAGCATCGGCGGAAGAAGTCGAACGTCAGGTCACAGTCCCGCTGGAAATTGCGCTGGCTGGAATGCCGGGCCTGCAATACACGCGCAGCAAGTCCATGTTTGGACTGTCGCATCTTCGCAATCAGTTTGTGTACGGAATTGAATTCGCTGACGCGCGCCAGGAAGTTCTCAATCGACTGGCGACAGTGAGTTTGCCAGTGGGCGTGCAACCTCAAATCTCTCCCGCCTCGCCGATCGGCGAGATCTTTCGCTACACGCTGAAAAATCCACTCGACAAGTTTGGGAATCCCATCTATTCGCTGAATGACCTGAAAACACTGCAGGACTGGACCGTGGCGCGGGCCATCCAGCGGATTCCTGGCATCGCGGGAGTCGTTGGCTGTGGCGGCACGGTAAAACGCTATGAGATTCATCCCGATCCCAATCGGATGCGGCAGTACAACATCACACTTGAGCAGCTTGAGAGCGCCATACGTGAAAGCAACGCCAACGTGGGCGGCAGCTATATCACTCAGGGCAATAATGTCGAAGTGATTCGCGCCATTGGACTGCTGGGCGGCGGTGATGATCCGATGCAGAAAGCATTCACAATGTCGTCACCTGCAGAGGCGGCGGAGTATCTTCGCACGGAAGAAGATCGGCGACTTCGGGAAATTCGCAACATCATTATTACGGCTGTCCGGAATGTGCCAATTCGGGTCGGAATGGTCGTTGAAGGCGGGTCTGTCGATATCGACGCGCCGCCAGGAAAAGTGGGTGTTGTCGTGTCGAGCCAGATCCGCCAGGGGCGCGTCGGAATCTCGCGCCGCGTTCGCATCGACGGATCGAGCGCCAATGCGGGTGACGCGACCGATGAAGCTGCAGAGGCCGACGATGAAAAGTCACTGGAGCACTTCCGCGCCGAAGATGAAAACGATGTCGTTCAGGGAATTGTCCTGCTCCGCAAGGGCGAAAAATCGCTGCCCGTTCTGGAGCTTGTGAAGAACCAGATCGCGGAACTCAATCAGCCCGGTAAACTTCTCCCCGGAGTTCAGCTGGAACCCTATTATGACCGCACAAGTCTGATTGGTGTGACGACTGAAACGGTGCATGAAAACCTACTGGTTGGTCTGGTGCTGGTGACGACCATTCTGCTGGTGTTCCTGGGCAATGTGCGGACGGCCATTATCGTGGCGATCAACATTCCCCTGGCGCTGATGTTTGCCTTCGGCGCGCTGATGCTCCGCGGCAAGTCGGCCAATCTGTTGTCGATTGGGGCGATCGACTTTGGCATTATTGTCGATTCGACGGTGATCATGGTGGAACATATTTACCGCCGCCTCAGCCAGCCATCCTCTTTGTCTTCCGAGGTGAAACAGTCTGAAGACGAGGAAAACACCGACGAGACACAGAAACGGGTACTCTCAGCCGCCCAGGAAGTCCAGCGGAGTCTGTTCTTTTCGACGCTGATCATGGTCTGCGCGCTGCTGCCGCTGTTTACGCTGCGGGGGCCCGAAGGTCAGATCTTTGGGCCCATGGCCGACACATATGCGTTTGCCCTCGGTGGCGCACTGCTGCTCGCCGTGACGATTTCGCCAGTGCTGTGTACGCTGCTGTTTCGGCGACTCAAGCCAGTGCGTGATAACTTTGTGGTTCGTTTCGTGCAGTGGTGTTTCGTGGGACAACTGAAGTGGATGTTGAAGCATCGAGTGCTCGCCGCGTCGGGAATGCTCGCGGTTTTGTTTGCGACACTCGCTGCTTTGCCGATGCTCGGTCGTGAGTTCATGCCGGAACTGGAGGAAGGCAACCTCGTCATTCGCGGCACATTTCCCGCCAATATTGGACTGGATGAGGTCGCTCTGAATGCCCAGCGGCTGCGTGGAATCATCATGGAGTTTCCGGAAGTGCAGCTGGTGGCGTCGCAGGTCGGTCGCCCCGACGATGGCACTGACCCAACGGGAATCAACGAATTGCAGTGTTTTGTTCCGCTCCGCAAGATGGAGGAATGGCCAATCGTGCCGAAATTCGGTCGCCCGCGAACCAAAAACGAACTGGTTGAAGCGATGAGTAGTCGTGTGGAATCCATTGTTCGGGGAGCAAGCTGGGACTTCTCGCAGATCATTCGCGACAATGTGATGGAATCCCTGTCGGGCGTCAAAGGAGAAAACTCAATCAAGGTCTTTGGCCCGGATCTGGTGGAACTGGAAAACATCGCGCACACCGTGCAGGAAAAAATCAGCCGGGTTCCTGGCGTCGTCGATGCCGGGATCTTTCGGATCCAGGGACAAACGAATTTGACGTTTCCCATCGACCGTCAAAAATGTGCGGTCTGGGGTGTGCGCGTGGCTGACATCGACGACGTTGTCGCGACAGCCGTCGGTGGTAATGCCTTTTCGGAAATGATCGAAGGCGAAAAGCGTTTCGATATTTCACTGCGATGGCCCGAGCATCTGCGGGACACCGTCGATGATATCCTGAACATCATGGTGGATGTCGTTCACGACGAAAGCGGTGCTGCCGAATCCCATACGGCGACCAGGCAGCCCGATGCGTCAGGAGCCGGGATCCCGCAACCGTCAGTGACCGGGACAATCCTGAATGACATGACCGATCTCCTTCAGCGAACGCGGCGGCGGAGGCTTGGCGACATGGTCACTCCGCATGATAAGGATGGCAACCCGGATCCGAATGGTTCGTTCGCCAGCAGTGGAGCGTCGATCATTAACCGGGAACAGGGACGGCGGCTGATTGCAATCAAGTTTGCTGTCCGCGAACGTGACCTCGCCAGTACAGTTGCGGAAGCTCAGAGAGCCGTGGAGCCGCTGATCGAAAAGCCATACTCAACCATCTGGAGCGGTGAGTTCCAGCAGATGCAGGAAGCCGAGCACCGGATGCTGGGGACTGTACTGGTCGCGTTTGCCCTGATTCTGGTGATGTTGTACCTCGCCTTCTTTTCATTGCGAGATGCGATGGTTGTCTACACGAATGTCCTGGCCATGAGTTTGGGTGGGGTCTGGGCTCTGCTGTTTACCGGACTCAATTTCAACATCAGCGCTGCAGTGGGGTTCATTTCGATTCTGGGGGTCGCGGTGATGAATGGACTGCTGATGGTGAGTTCTTTCAATGACCTGCGCCGCGCCGGACATGATGTTCATACCGCGATCATTCACGGAATTGAGCACCTGGTTTGCCCGATCACGATGACTGCGCTGGCGGCAATTCTTGGATTGCTGCCAGCCGCGCTGGCGACCAAAGTAGGTTCTCAGTCTCAGCGCCCGCTGGCAATCGTGGTCGTCGGTGGCATGCTAATGACGCTGCTCCTGTTCAATCTCGTCCCGTTGCTGTATTCGTTCTACGGGCACCGGAAGCCTCCGAAAGTGGCCAGCACCGGGCATTGATGGGTGCCGTGACGCAATTCCGCCGCTCACCCTTGCGAGCATCCGGTGGTGGCGGTCGATAGACTGCCGTGATCGGAAACCCCGGATATCCCCACGTGGCCGTTCGCCAGTGCCGCAGCCAATAAAATCGGTTATGCGGATTCTGAGTTGGCAAGTGGGAAGATTTGGATGTTCGGTCAACTGGAACCTGACCAACGATTATGCGATATTGCCAGTCCTGCCGGGACTGAGGCACGAAACAGTTGATTTGTTGCGTTCCGTGAGTTCTGATTCTGGACGTGAACCTTGGAACCTGTCATGTTTAGCAGATTCCCGAAAAACCAACGAGACATCGAAGTCTTCCTGTCTTGGTGAGCCTATGCCTGTTGTTGCCTGCCGCAATCATTTCCTGCGTGACATCGTCACTGTCGGCCGATACGCACTGTTCATCATGGCGTTGTGCTTATTCGCACATGGAAGTCTTCAGACTCAGGCAAGTACGGTCGCACAACCGCCCGCTGCTGGTTCCGGCGTTCCAGGCGACGAGCCCGATGCCCCCACAGCGGCAACAGTGCAACAGGAATCTCCCGCTCCCACAGAGCCTGGTCAGGACAATCCAGCCGAAGTGAACTGCGTCCAAAAAGTGATCGATCAGCATGCGCTGGCTCGAAAGATCCGTGCGATCAACAGTCCACTGGCGAGAATTCCAGAAAAGCAGTATCAGGAAATGCGGCGGAATGTGCTGTCCGGAACACTGACCGGAGCGTCAAACGCGGCTGATCTGGAGAATCTGAGTCTGTTCCTGCAGTATCGACTGTTTCAGGCGACCGATGCCGCGTTCGTCGCGAATCCGGACAACGTGAAGGGCCTTTTCAACGAAATGGATCGCGAGATTCGGAATGCTGGCAATCAGATTGGGAATGCTCAGGAACAACGGAGGTATCGGCAGAAATACTGCGATGTCGTTCTCTCCGTCGCGAAACAGATGTTCGACAACAGCCTGGACGCCCGTGTCGTCGCGATTCAGATTCTGAAACAGCTTTATGTCGAAAAAAAGCAAACTCGCACAGACACACACAGCGAGTCGCTCGCGGCACTGGTCGGAATTCTGAAGGACGCAGACCAGCCGGATGCCGTCAAAGTAAACGCTGCTGAAGCCGTTGGCTTTGTGTTGGCGAATACGGCTGTGATCCCGCAGGAGCAGGATGCAGTTGCCGACGCGATTGCCGCTGAACTTGAGGATCCCTGTGCCGAATGGAGCTATCAGCTGGTGCTGGTTGATGCTCTGTTTAATATCACGTCACCTCGAAAGTCCGTCGGTCGCAAAGACACCAATGTCATACGAACGTTTGTGAAGCTTGTCGATGATCAATCTCGACGACTGGAGGTCCGTTGTCGCGCGGCGCACGGAATCGGTCAGGGTGCCTACGACAATCAGGTGGTATTCGATCCACTCGCATGGAAAGTCGCCAATTTGGCGCTCGAAGCCAGCGTTTACTTCAACCGGGCTCCAGGGCATCCGGCGTGGCAGCAGTGCGGAGCGGACCTGTTCTTTGCATTTCGCCATGCCGACAAGAACGGCCTTGCCAAACAGCCGCCCATGCTGCCGCAGGGGATGATGAATCGGGCACCACAGTCGCCGGCCGTCAAAGAGTCATTTGATTTTTCCGTCAAGATTGCTGTGCCCATGGTCGTTAATAACTCCAAAGTGCCTCAAGCCGATCAGCAGGCGCTGAAGGAATGGATCGACGACAACAAGGCGCTGGGTGGCAAGGATTGGGGCAATTAATCTATCGGCAGATTAAGTGATGCTGTGAATTTTCCTGCGATTGTCCCCTCTCCCCCGCAATTGATTTTCCAACTGGACACGTTTCCCACTGGGGGAGAGGGTTAGGGTGAGCGGGAAGACTCCACTGTATTCTCGTTCATCCTATGAACTCCAGGTCAGTCGGCCTGGCGGCCACGTTCTCCCCCTTGGGGGTTGTCGATTTAGTGCGTTTTACTAACCCGAAGCGCCAGCGAGGCAAACAAGTTACGTCTGCCCTTCCGCGTGAAGTGTTTGCCTCGCTGGCGCTTCGGGTTAGTGTTTTTTGCGGTGGTTTCGTTGCCGGTGACGAACGTAAGTCAAAAATGCGCAACTTCAAAACTAGCGCTTTGGGTTGGTAGTAAATCGACAGCCTCCTTGCCAGGGAGAGAAGGGACATGGAAAACATTGGCTCTGAAAGTACCTCGGTCTGGACCGCGTGAAGTTTAAATTCAGCTTTCCACGCGGCGCGGTGTCCAGAGCACGTCATTCCTGCCATCATCATTGGCGGCGCGGGCCAGTACGAACAGGAAATCCGAGAGTCGATTCAGACAAATTGCAATCGCCGGATTCAGCGGCTCCGTTTCCTTCAGCCGAAGCACATCCAGTTCGGCACGACGACAGATGCTGCGAGCCAGATGCAGGTGAGCCGCCGCAGGTGAGCCGCCCGGAAGAACAAAGCTGTTGAGTGGTGCCTGACGTTCAGAAAACTGATCGATCAGCCGTTCCAGTTGTGTCGCATCGTCGTTGGACAGCCGTGTCGGAAGCCTGTCGGGTTCATCGTCAGTGGGCAGCGGCACGCACAAGTCTGCCCCCAGATCGAACAGGAACTGTTGCAGTCCGCTGAGTACTTCCGAAAGCTCTGCGCTGGTTCCTGCAGTAATCGCGACTCCGATCGTGCAGTTGATTTCATCCACTGAACCACCAGCCACAATTCGGCCATGCAGCTTGGAAACCCGCTGCCCGCCTCCGGTGCTGGTCATCCCGGCATCGCCGCCGCGAGTGTAAATTCGATCGAGTCTTACCATTGTGTGCTCAGCCCTGATTCGAATACATGACACGGAGTTGATCAAAAAACGCAGGCTTAAAGCCCTTCAGCCAGAACGTTGTCCCTTTTTCCTGTCGCGCAACTCCGAGCGGTGGCTGCCCAAGAATGAACAAAACGAGAGAACCAACGAAGGCGACGAGTCCCAACGGAATAAAAACCTCAGGCAGATCCGAATTTCCGCCAGCAATCAGGCTGATGAAGGCACCGACAAAGCAGAGGAATCCAAAGAACACCATCCACCGTTTACGGTTCCTCAACCGACGGGACATGTAGTAACTGACTTTACACTGTTTGCGAAGAATTAGGTACACGATGAGAAGGATCAGCAGCCCGACGAGGAGGGTGATATAGATCCACTTTGGAACCCACGTCACCGTTTTCGTCACCGGTACCAAATCTTCTGTTTCTCCTGAGATCACGCAGATCGCAGGTAATGCCACTGGTGTTCCGCACATGATGAGATCGCCGTCAACGTAAAAGCGATCTGTCGGCATGACGAGCGTTGAATCATACGGATTCTGTCCACTGACTGACTCCGGCACGGCATAGGGATTTTCATCGTACACAGAATGCACCTTTTTGAAATTTCAGATTAGGACTTGAGAATCCTGTCATGTCAAGTTGCCTGTTCGACGATCTCCTGAGGGCTCACCGCGCGATGTTCAGCGGCCGACAAATAGCATGCGTCAACGAGGGCCATTGTGTTGAGATTATCAAATGCGTTGATGGTCGGCACTCGATCTTGCTCAAGCGAGCACAATAGCTCAGCCATCGGCCCGATAAAAGCATCTGGAAACCAAACGCTGTCCCAGCGCGGAGAGTGCCACGCTCCATTGTCGGCTGTCGTAGAATAGTCGATCGTGCTGGGGACACGTTCTGGATAACCCGGCCAGCCGATCGTGCCTCGGGCGAGACCAGTTGTCCCTTCAACACGCCACCGAATCCCGATGTCGGCGGCGCTGCCCTCGCGAGCCGGACCGCTCCACACATCATCCCATGACGAGGCCCGTACGCCGCCGGGAAACTCCAGAATGTACAGGGCGATTCCGTCGCGGTGTGCGAACTTCTGTGCGGTCCGCGGATCTGGTGCGACGCTCGCGAAGACTCGTTCCGGATTGCCCAGCCAGTAACGAAACGTGTCGAGGTGATGAATGCTCATGATTCGCAATGTGACCCAGCCCTGACGCTCCTGCCACGGCATCCAGTGTGGAATCGCGCGCATGTCGATCGTCGCCAGAACTGGTGTTCCCAGCGTCCCGGTGCTGATCAGTTCGCGACAGGCGCGTACAGACTGGTCGAAGCGCATGTTCTGATTGACTGCCAGCACGATCCCCGCGTCTTCGCACAACTTCACGAGTTCCAGTGCTTCGCGATAATCCACTCCCAGTGGCTTCTGTGCCAGGATGGCCTGCAGTCGATTTGGCGCACTCACAGCGCGGCGGATCATTTCCGCCTGGTAATCCGGAGGCACTGCGATATCCAGAACACGAACCTCCGGATGCGCCACGACTTGCTCAACAGATTCAACAACGCTGGGAATGCCATGTCGTTCTGCCACCGCTTTGGCAGTCGCTTTTGTCCGCGACGTGATGGCGACCGGATTGAGGCCGTGCTGTCGATAAGCCACAAGCTGACAGTCGGCCATGATAAATCCCGCACCAACGCAGCCAATCCCGATGGATCGATCAGCGGGAAGGATTGGCACAATGGAGTCAAGCAGTTGAGAATCTTGCATAGATCTGATCACAACTTTCGTAACCGGATTCGTGAGCGGCATGTCCTTGTTCCGAGGCTCCAGCCTCGGAACACACTGCACCCGAGGCTCCTGCCTCGCGAGATTGTCGCAGGAGGCAGGAGCCGCCAGTGCAGTGCGTTCCAGGGCTGGAGCCCTGGAACGAGGATTGACAGCCTTATATAAATCCATAGCCCCCTTGCCAGGGGGAGAAGGGACAATGTCTTTTCAGATGTTGTACTTTGCGCTGTCAACAACCCTTCTGCCTACGACTCCAGTTCGCAGTTGATGATATCCACCATCTGCCGCAGCCGACCGACCGCTTTGCGGTTGAAAATCAGGTTCAGACGCGGCAGGTGGGCAAGGTGTTCGTCATCGGCTTCCAGGCGATGCACCCCCGCTTTTTCGATTGTTCCGCTTTCACAAATATCATGGAATTCGTCGTTTAGCCGCGCCACGAATTCGTCTGTCGGCTCGACGTGAAGCCGCAGGATCAATAGATCTCGCACAAATCTCATACTGTTGTAAACGCTGTAAAAGCCAAGCACTTCTTCAACAGCTTCTTCAACATTGTCGGTCACTTTGAACAACGACAAATCCCCCGGCGAAATCAGCCCGTTGTCGAGCAATTCGTCGCGGACATATTTCAGGAACGCGCTCCAGTACGTCCCACCAGGTTCATCCAGCAGCACAATGGGCATCAAATCCCGCTTGCCGGTCTGCACCAGGGTCAACGCTTCGAAGGCTTCGTCCATTGTGCCGAAGCCACCGGGGCACGTGACAAGGGCATGGACTTCTTTGACGAACAGAAGTTTTCTGGTGAAAAAATACTTCATATTGACGAGTTTTGGGTCGCCGGCAATGACAGAGTTGGCTTCCTGCTCGAACGGCAGCAAGATGTTCAGCCCCATCGCCATTTCGCGTCCCGACCCTCGATGCGCGGCTTCCATGATTCCACCACCGGCACCGGTGACGACCATCCATTGTTCTTCCGCCATCCGGCGACCAAACTCTTCCGCCGCCTTCCAGCAGGGATGATCGGGCAACGTGCGTGCGGATCCGAAGACCGTTACCTTGCGATGCTTCCGATAGGGCGCAAAAACCTTGAAGGCGTATCGCAGTTCCTTGAGCGCGCGGCTGAGAATTTTTAGGTCGCCGCGCGTGGCACCATCGCGCTGCAACTTGTCGGCGGTCTGCTTAATTTCCTCGATGAGTTCCGAATGCTGCTTCAACTCGACTACATGTTCGATCACATCCATCTCGGATTCAGCGACATGCTTCAGCGGCGAACGTTTCAGGGGTTTCATTGGGCCTCCGTGCAACTTAGTAACTTAATTCAACAACGCCTGCATGGCTTCTTCCCGCGTCTTGTAGATCGCCCAGATTGTGTCCAGGGCGGTGATACGAAGGAGCTCCATCGCCATCTCACTGGCTCCGCACAGCACAAGTTCGCCGCCTTTTTTCTTCACGAACTTATGACATCGCAGCAGCAGGGCGAGAAAGACTGAGCCGAAATAGCCGACCCGACTGAGGTCCACGATCACCATCGGGGCTTCTTGCGCCTCGAGCGGCTCCATCACAAGATCCGCCGCCTGCTCAACAAGATCCCAGTTCAGGGAATCGACATTCGCCGCCGGTGTCACGACAACTGTGTTGCCATGCCATTCGATCTGAAAACTATCAAGAACTTCTGACACGTGTAGCTCTCCCCTACGCTTCGGTCCTGCGACCCGAGAACCAGATCCCGACCGCCAAGTGGCAGGCTATCGAAATTATGCCTTGACGCCAAGGAAGTGGAGAGAAGTGGTGGCCAGATAAAGGAGTTGAACCAGTCTCAGGTCCGATCCGGCACATTAGGGAGGCCGACTCAGCGTTCGTCACGCTGTTCGCCACGCTGTTCGCCCACCACGCCGTTGGCTCGTTGGCTCGGGTTAAACCATCCGAGAAATTTCGAAATATTATCAAGGGCGAAGGACGAAGCCGCGCGTCGCTTTCGGATAAGTAAGATTGGTGACGTTTTGCCGGGCAGTCCTGGCTGTATTTGTTCTTGCATCACAACAGCCCTGCTCTTTTTCTCAGGATCCATTCGACCGTCAGCAGCAGGATGATGGCGGCGAACCACCAGTAGCTTTGCCAGATGAGCGTGTCAGATTCGATAACGCGGCCGGTGCTGAGTGGGCTCAGGAGTTCCGGGAGTAAGCTCATGTCTTCTTCGCGAAGAAACGCACCGCCTGATGCTGCGGCAATTTGCTTGAGGAGAGGTTCGTTCGCGGCGGTTTGAGTCATCTCACCGGATTCTGGCGGCAGCACGACGAAACGGCTGCGGGCTTTCAGGGCGGATTCGCTGTAGCCGGACGCTCGCACGGAAACTTCGTAGTCGCCTTCCGGCAAGGCTCCGAAACGACCGCGATAAATGCCCGGTACATCGGCGTCGGCGTTCAAACTGATGGTCGAGACAATACGACCATTCTTCCAGACGAGCGCATCGGCGGTGGCACCGACGGCGGGTTTGGCGTCGAGCCCCATCAACTGGACTCGAACATCAACGGTTGATCCGAAATCATATCGCACCGATCCGGTGTCGATCGACACGTATTCATCACTGACTGAAAACGGGCGTGGCATCACGTATTTGGCCAACTGGTTCCAAATCCGCTGATGCCACATGTCGGCGACCTTGTAACGCCAACGCCAGGTTTCGTCGAAGGCGAAATAGAGAACTCGACCGGCCCCGAAGGCGCGCGTCACAATCGCCGGCTGCGGCTGGCCGTCAACAGTGACGTCCACCAGGATCTCCGATCCGGGCAGCGCTCGCACGGCGACAAGTGTGTGCGGGGCTGGAAGTTCAGTCCAGAAACGGCGATTCTCCTGGTCGTCACCGACAAGTCGCAGTGCGCTCTCAGAAGCGCCCTTTTCGGTCAGCTGCATAGAAGTGGGCTTGGAGGTGATGGGTTCCGGAACCCATTCAATTGGCAGCAGACTTTCGAGACTGGTCTCCGTCAATTGAAGGAGCGTGCGTCGCTGACCATCAATGAACACCATGCCGCCACCGCGAATTTCGACGAACTCACGCAGCCAGTCAAAATCCTGCGGGGAGAACAGATTCGCCTCGACTTCGCCGAAAATGATCATGTCGTACTGAAACAAGGCCTCGCGTGTCGCGGGGAACTGGCCGTCCTGATCGCCCCGTCGCAGCACGGCGTCGTCGGTGCCGGCACCCGCGATGATCGTGTTCACGGACCACTGTTCATCGCGTTCGAAGGCGTTGCGAAGGTATCGAGTTTCCCAGCGCGAGCGTCCGTCGATGATCATGACTTTGTAGCTGGAAACAATCGCCGCGAGCCGAATCTCGCGCTGGTTGTTGTCCGTTTCCGATTCTTCCGGCAGCGGAGCGATCGAGGCTTCAAACGCGAGGGGAACAGCATGTTGTTTGATATCCGACGCAAACTGAGCACCAATTCGAGTGACGAGTTCATCGATCTTGAATTCAAATTCGATGCGACGCTCGGCGGTGTTCTGAGTGACCAGTTGCTTCTCCCAGAGGACTTCATCTTCGTAGCGAATCTGTGCGACAAACGGTCTGCCAGCGGCTACCTGGTCGCGAATGATCATCACGCCGCGTACGCTGTCCTTTTGAAAGACGAGGTCCGGATATTCCACGCCCACGACCGCAAGGTCAGATGCCTGCTGAGTCGCTCCGACGGAAACTCCGAAAAAGGCCACGCCCTGACTTCCCAGAACGCGGGCCGTCTGCAGCGGTGACGGGCCGGAGTTATGCTGGCCGTCTGTGATCAGCACGATGGCGGTTTTGGGCTGCGTCGCCGCAGGCTCGGATTCTGTTGTGGTTGCGGCGGCTGCGATGCCTTTTTGCGTGGCGACGATGCCGGTGCTGAGGTCGGTGATGTTGGAGAATGTTTCGAGTGGCGGGAGAGAAGACGCAGCTGGATTCTCGGTGGAATTCCTGGACGGGCTGGAAGCCCATCCTACGCTGTTTTCTATTGTTGCTTCTTCGCCGGAGAGGACAAGGACTTCGACGTCGTGTTTCTCCCGCAGCGTCGTCAGAACTTTGGCAGATGATTCGGCAAGCTCCAATTCCGCTCGCCGCCAACGTGGCGTTTCATCAAACATGGCCAGCGCGGACTGGATCGATTCGTCGCCGGAGTTGACGATGTCGGTGATGGAATCGTCAAAGGATTTGCGAATGTCCGTTTCGATGGATTCGCAGATGTTTGCAAGTGCTGTGAGCTGTGTGACCGCAGCTTCGGTGTTGCTTTCATCACTATCCGGAGCCCCAGCCAGAGTTTCCAGGGGCTGCAGAAGTTCGGCGGTCAATCGTTCGGTGATGGTGATTGGCAGCTGTGGTGGGTGTGATTTCAATCGGGTGAGGAACGCGGCAGAAGCCCGGCTTTTTGAAAAAGCCGGGCTTCTAACACCCGCCTGATCAATTGCCATCGAGTCAATCAGCTCACGCCGTGCCGCAGCCATCTCATCCGCCAGATTCAGCAGCGTTGCATCCACATGTCCCGGCGTGATCCAGCCGAGTTGTTCGGCGATCAGGAGTTTGCGGCCGATCGACATGTGCCGATCCTGCATCGTCATGCTGCGGGATGCGTCGAGATAAATTTTCACGCGACCCAGTTCGCCGATAATCGTGCGATGATGCAGCACCGGCCCGGTCAGGATCATTATTCCAAGGAAGAACGCCAGCGAACGCAGCAGCGGCAGAAACCACTTCAGCCGCCGCGGCAAATCAAAACTCTCGCGGCTGTAATACAACCACGACAGCGCGCAGACGATGAACGCCAGCACAAGGCCAAGCCATAACGGGACGTCGCCGACGAAACGGAGGCTGGTCATGTTCGGACCCTCGCAAATCGCTGTTGCAGTACGAGTTCCAGGAACATGAACGCCAGCAGTGCGGCAAGAACGTACTTCCAGATTTCCTGACCATGTCGCCGCAGGCGATCCTGGGCGAGGTACTCAGCCGATGACTTGATCAGCGTCGATGCCATATTTTGCGACAGCGACACGAGTCCAGGTTCATTCAAAACGCTCAAATCGGATTCGTCGCGAGATGTTTTTGCGACGAAGTGCAGCGTCTCGGTCGAACCTGTCGACATTGCATAGACTCCCGGTCGCTGAGTGCCGTCGAATCTCGCCACCTGCGTTTTTCCCTGGGGCAACGTATGAACCGTGCGACGCGAGCCGTCGGGTGTGATGACGGATAATGTGAGCGATTCGTCCGGCCCCTTCATCTGGCCTTCGGCCACCTTCTCCCCCGAGTCCGGTGGAGAAGAGACGTTGGCGAACACGGCGACGGCGGGTTCGCCGGTTGTGATGTTGCGGGGAGGCAGAATTCCTGACGCCATCGTCGTGACAAGTTGTTGCATCAGTGGCACGAAGAACGGTCGCAGCGGCAGGTCAGACCAGTCGGCATCGCACGCGGTCGCCAATTGCATGACGACACCTTCGCCGCAGCGACGTTCCACCAGCAGAGGATCTCCATTGTCCAATCGCACAACGACCGTCGATCCCGCGTTGGGATCGATATCCGTTAGTTCATGCCATTGTCGAATCTCAGCCGCCGACAAGTCGCCGTTGGAGGCTTCGTTAAAGAACTCCAATGCCGGGTGCTCGAAGTGCTGGGCGACAATGTGAGCACTCTTGCCAGTCTCGTCGATCTTCCCTCGCGGAGCACCAAAGATCGAGGGAAGCAATCCCGTGCCGCTTGTAAACATGTTTTCGCGATACCAATCCAGATCGATTTTATTGCCGGCGCACACCAGCAGCGCGCCGCCATCCTGAACGAATGTGGTCAGCGCGGTCAGTTGAGCAGGTTCCAGTTTCGATACATTGGCCAGCACGACGACCCGAGCGGTCTTTAGGAGTTCTTCGTTGACGTCTTTTGCCAGGATCGTCTGCGTCTGCACGAGATCGGCCAGTCGCATGCGTCCGAAGGTAAACGGCGTGAGGGCGATGGAAAGATAATCGGTTTCGCTCTGCAGTGGCTGAGTACTCGGATCACCATCGACCAGCAGCACGTTGATGCTGTCCCAGATCGTGACGGCGGCGGCGTAACGATTGTCGTCGGCCAGCGGATCATCAACGATCACTTCGGCCTCAATCACATGAGAACCCGCCTTATCGAACGTACACGGAAACAATGTCTGGGTGGTTCCGCTCGCGGTCAGCGCGATTTGCGACACGGACGATTCGACTCCGTCAATTCGCAGGATCACGCGGACATTATCGATTGGGGTTGTACCGTGATTTCTTACGTTGGCTCGCACGGCCAGTTGCTGGCCAACACCCAGCGCGCGACGAGGAAATTCGAGCGATTCAACCGACACATTGCCGCTGACCGGCTGACCGATGGGCAGCAGAGTCAACTCAGGTTTTATGGACATCGCTTCCACCTGACGTCGGATCGATTCTGCCGCGCTGGAGCCAATGGCGTCCCAGTCGCCCGGCTGAAAATCACTGATGACGATCAGCTCTCGTCTGGCGTGGGACATGCCGGACAGGGTTGCAATGGCTTCGTCGAGCGATGCCTGCATGTCGCTGGCACCGTAGCCCGCCTGCGACTGTTTTAGCCTGCGAATCACGGCGTCAGGATCAAATACGGGCTGGTCAAACAACGGAGTTGGGCGGCCTCCGGTTTGAATGACCGCGACTTCCGAACCGCGACTTGCAGCGCCGATGATGGCACAGGCCGCATCGACGGCGCTGTCGAATCGCGTGCCGGACGGATCGACAGCGTCCATGGAATAACTCGTGTCGAGCAGAATGACCAGCGACACCGGCGAATCGCCTTCGAGCAAGCGAGATCCTGTGAGCACAGGCTTCGCGAGACACAACGCCAGCAGCACCGGAATCGCGCACCGCACGAGCAGCAGAATAAGTTGATCGAGTCGGAATCGTTTGTGATTGACCTTGATCACCGATTCCAGCAAATGCATGGCCCCCCATTCCACCGTCTTGAATCGACTGCGGTTGAGGATATGGATGATCAGCGGAATCAAAAACGCCGCCGCACCAAATGCCAGGATCCCGTTGAGAAACGTCATGCGATGCTCCTCGATGTACTCATCACACTCCGCGTGAGGCAATTCGTTTCGGCCGATCGTGTCGCGCACAAATGTGTTTCGGCCCAACGGGCCAGCCGTATGTCAGCCCAGGGCAACGCCCTGGGTTTTTGGTCGGCAAAAACCAAGAACCCCAACGGGGTGGCCCTAAAGTCATTTACCACAGCCGCGACGGAGATTAGTGCCGCCCCGTCGGGGCTTAAAAACTGTGGGTACGCCTGTTTCCCAGGGCGTTGCCCTGGGCTGACATAGCGTCGGCCCGTTGGGCCTGAATCGCAATCGTTGCGTCGGCCTGGTGGGCCTGAATTGCATTCGTGTCGCCAGGGTTGCGGCAACCTCTGCGTTTCGGCCGCCTGTGTCGCGTTCAAATGCGTTCCGGCCCAACCGCCCAGCCGTATGTCAGCCCAGGGCAACGCCCTGGGTTTTCGATCACAGGCAGGAAGCAAAAGCCCCAACGGGGCGACCCTAATCCCACGCATAACGTTCATCCAATTCAAGACCGTGGCGCTGACACAAGATGCGAAATTCATCCTGAAACGACATGCGTTGGTGATGCTCCTCCTGACGTTCGATGTACTTTTTGACGGCGGGGATATTTGATTCACTGACTGAAAACGCACCGTAACCACCCTGCCATGCGAATGATCCGAGATCTGCAGATTGCTTTTTGAGCCACTTGCTGGTTTCGGTTTTTGATTCTTCCAGCACAGACATGATGGCGAATTTGCGACTGAGGAGGCACAGGATGTGGATGTGATCGGGCATGCCGTTAATGATAATTGCTGGCGAATCGACTTTGTCGCGGAGGATTGTTGCCATGTAGGCATAACGTTCGTTGCGAAGTTCAGCATTTTGAAGCCAGGCCCGACGGCCCTTTGTTGAATAGACGATGTGCAGTGCGACTTTGGCGAGTGATTGTGGCATGGTTTTTAGGCCATCAGTGAAATAGGGCCGCCCCTTTGGGGCTTTACGGTTATGTTGCAATTATTTCCAGGGCGTTGCCCTGGGCTGACATAGGGTTGGCCCTTTGGGCCGGAATTGCAGGAGTGCATCACGCGGAGCGTGATGGCTACATTGGAATCGCAAATCATCGCGCGTTCCTCAATGCAAGATACGCGGCGAGGGAATCGGCGTGGGGTTGGTCGGTGGTCATGGGGACGAGACTGATGCGATGGCGGTTGCAACCTTTGGCCAACTGGTCTCGAAATTGCGCCAGCTTTTCAAGGTAGGCGCGGCGAATTTGGGCGGGATCGACGAGATGTCGATTGGATGCCGCTTCGAGCGATTGAAACTGAGTCCACTGGCGAAACGGAAAATCCAGCTCATCCGGATCCCAGATCTGAAAGATAATGATCTCGTGATTCGCATGACGAAACTGAGCCAGCGACTTCATCAGCCGATCCACATCCGCAAATAGATCGGAAATGATGAGCAGAAGACCGCGTCGATGCATTTTGACGACCATCTCGTGAAACACGTCGCCAAGTTCTGTCTCGAACTCCGGCTTCTGGCTCTGCAGTTCATTGATGATCGCGTGCAAATGTTTGGGCCGGGCACGCGGAGGGATATAGCGACGGACTTGTTTATCAAACGTCACCAGTCCGACACTGTCCTGCTGCTGCAGCATCAAGTAGGCCAGACACGCTGCCGTTCGAACAGCGTAATCGTGCTTCGTGCTCCCGTTGCTCCGCGACCCGCTGTACGCCATTGATCCGCTGGAATCCAGCAGAATCGTACACCGCAGATTGGTTTCTTCTTCGTATTCGCGAATGTAAAGACGGTCGGTCTTGCCGAACAGCTTCCAGTCAATCGTGCGAATGTCGTCGCCAGGAACGTAGGAACGATGCTCCTTGAATTCGACGCTGAATCCTTTGTGCGGCGACCGATGGAGCCCCGAACAATAACCCTCAACAACACCCCGGGCCAAGACCTGGAGGTTTGAGAATTTGGCTATGTCGCCAGCGGATAAAACGTCGGAAACGTGAGGCATGGGAGGGGAATGACCAATGAGGGAATGACCAATGACCAATGAAGGAATGACCAGTGAGAGCGTAGCTGTTTTTCATTGGTCATTGGGATTTAGACATTGGTCATTTACAACAGTTGCTTCGAGGCCTTTGGCAGTTCACGCACTAACCGGCGGATGAGGTCATCGACGCTGACTCCTTCGGCTTCGGCGTTGAATGTGGGGACGATGCGATGACGCAGCACGGGGAGTGATAACGCTTCGACGTCGTCGAGAGTCACATGATGACGGCCACGCAACAGGGCTCGGGCTTTTGCGCCGAGAACCAATTGCTGGCATGCGCGCGGGCCGGGACCCCATTCGATGAGTTCACGGACCCAGGGAGCGGTCGTTGGATCTTTGGGGCGTGCCGAGCGGACAAGATTCAGTACGAATTGTTTGACGTGGTCTGGCAGAGGCACCAGGCGAACGGTCTGCTGGTACTCAATGATCTCAGCTCCGGAAACGACATGTTCTGCTTTGGCAGACATTGTCGAAGTCGTGCGATCGATGATCTCGCCTTCTTCGTCGCGCGAAGGATAGTCAACGACGACGTTGAACAGAAAGCGGTCGCGCTGAGCTTCCGGCAGAGGATACGTGCCTTCCTGTTCGATCGGGTTCTGGGTTGCGAGGACGAAGAACGGCTCCTCAAGGCGATAGGTTGTGCCGCCGACGGTGACTTCATGTTCCTGCATGGCTTCCAGGAGCGCGGCCTGGGTTTTAGGCGGCGTTCGGTTGATTTCGTCCGCCAGCAGCATTTGAGTAAAGATCGGTCCTTTCTCGAAAACCAGGTCTCGATGGCCGGTTTCGCGGTTCTCCTGAATGATGTCGGTCCCGGTAATGTCGGCTGGCATCAGGTCCGGCGTAAACTGAATGCGGCGGAACGAGAGACTCATCGATTCAGCTAGCGTCCGCACCATCAGTGTTTTCGCCAGCCCCGGAACACCTTCCAGCAAACAATGGCCGCGCGCCAGGATGGCAATCAGCAATTGCTCGACGACGTCTTCCTGACCCACGACAATGCGACCGACCTGTTCGCGAATCTTTTTACAGGCTTCAACCAGTTTCGCGGCGCGCTGTTCATCGTCGATTTTCATCGACTGATCGACTTCAATCATGAGGACACTTTCAGGGATCGTCGCGCGGATAGCGCGTATTCAGGGTGAGGTCGTAAAGGCAGGAGGTTTTGGCGAGGTGGCTACTTTAGCGGATGTCAAATCACTTGTCTTGCGTGGCCCGGTTTACTTCGCAACATCGAAAAAGAA
>Ga0154020_10001793_pt1 | contig 26342 bp, 22 predicted proteins | sample Klosneuvirus_201_FD_109709 | JGI IMG/M metagenome (GOLD analysis project Ga0154020, IMG submission 109709) | Active sludge microbial communities from wastewater, Klosterneuburg, Austria - Klosneuvirus_20160825_MG | ecosystem: Engineered > WWTP > Aerobic digester > Activated sludge | place...
ATGGGCGACAGGAGCCAGCCGGACCAGGGGTCCGGGACGCCAGCGGCGAGCGCGGGCGGGCCGGTCGCACTGATGAGTCCGCACCAGCCAGGCCGCCGCAACGCGAAGTGGAGCTGTAGTCGGCTGGGGGCTGGGCATGGTGAGACCGCCGCATGGTACCGAGCCTGAGGCGCCGCACGGCTGGGTGAGGCGCGGGGCGAGGCTGCTATCGCGGAGAGAGGAGACCACCCACGGCGCGCTCCAGCTCGATCGCCGTGAGCGTCAGAGCCCGCTCCGCGTCCAGCAGTTCGCGGCGGGCCCGGATGACCTCTCGCTGGGCCTCCAGGAACACGGTGACGTCGGTTTCGCCGGCACGGAGGGCTGCCTCGGCGAGCGTGAGGTTCTCCTCCGCGAGTTGCAGCACGTCTGTGCGATGATGCTCCAGGAGCAGCCGCCCGCTCTCGAACTCGACCCACGCGACACGGACCTCCCGAACGGCTCGTTGAGAGGCGGCCTCGAACGACGCGAGCGCCGCCCGGGCGGCGGAGCCCGCACGCGCGACCTGGGCAGCATTGGTGTCGAAGATCGGCACCTCCATGTTCAGCACCGGCCCCGCGGACTTCTCGCCCATGTGCCCCCGCTCAACATCCATGCCCAGCGCAAGGTCGCGAACGCGGCTGCGCTCCTCGAGGCTCAGTTCCGCGGCGGAGGCTTCCACCATCGCCAGTGACGCCGCCACGTCCAGCCTCTGCGAGAGCGCGAGGGCGACCGCGGCGGCCTCGTCCGCCGGGCCTTGAGCGGGCTCCGTCGCCGGTGCCACGGTCCAGGTGACGCTCGCGCCGGGAAACCCGATCAGTTCCAGCATCGCGCGGCGGTCCGTGGCAAGTTCGCGGGTGGCCATGATCCGCTGTGTCTCCGCCTCCGCGAGGAGCTGCCTCGCGCGGTTGACTTCGAGCAGCGTGCCCTCGCCCCCCCGGACCCTGGCATCGAGGACCTCGATCGTCCGACGGTCGCTGGCGGTGATTTCGTCGGCGAGGCGGAGAGCCTGTTCTCCGAAGGCGATCCGAGCGTGCATCGTCTTTACCTCCGCCGCAAGCCTGATCGCGCGATCGGAGACATCTAGCACGACCTGATTGAGCCTCGCGTCGGCGGCCCGCACCTTCCTCTCGCGAAGCCAGAGCGCCACGAAGGACTGCATGACACCCGCTCCGAGAAACGTGCCGCCCTCGACCGGGTCCACGGGGACGCGGAAAGCCAGGGTGACCATGGGGTTTGGGAGCAGGCCAGCCTGCGCGAGGTCCGCACGCGCACCGACGATCTGCTCCACCTGTGCGCGCAGGTCGCGGTTGTTCCGCAGGGCCATCGCGAGGGCGGCCTCCTGCGAGAGCGGCGAGGCCGCGTCCCACGACGTGAGCGAGGCATCCCATGGCGTCGTCCAGTCGGCGCTGACGTTGCTTCGTTCGCTGACGAGGGCAGCGCTGCGGGAGAGGTCCGGCCTTGCGTCGATCGCGGCGCAGCCCCCCAGCAGGATGACCGTGGTCACGAAGAGGGCGGAGGTGGCGAGCGGACGAGCGACGCGGGTGGCGGGCGTGGAGTCACACATGCGAGAGACCTCCGGGCGGTGGGCGGACACCGCCTCGCGAGCGATCGGATCGCGAGCGGAGGCGGTGCAGAGTCTGGGGCGGGTACAGAAGACACAAGGGCGGGGTCGCCACGAGCCTAGGGGCGGTCCCGTGGATGGCACGTCGCCGTTCGATCCGTGGCGGGGACAGCGAGCCGATCCTGGTTGAGGGCAGCACTCCGAGAGGCGACGCGACCCGGAGCAGCGGTCATGGAGGGCTAGACAGTGAGCGCGCAGTGCAGCCCGAGCAGGCTCGTGAGCGGTGCGGTCGACACGCGATCGGGGCGAGCAAGCCTCCCGGGCTGAGCCGCGGTCTGCACCCGAAACCCACTCGTCTGCTGCACCAGAAGGGACGAGCACTGAGGGTCAAGCTCCGGGATGGCCCGTTCGCCCAAGACCAGCCTTGCGCAGCTCGCCTCGCACACGCAATGTGCGGGCCGGAAGGGCGCGTCGCCTGGGACACGGTCGCTGCTGGCGGCGTCCGAGGCGGGCTCCGAAGCCATGCGGGCGTACGGGCAGCACGAGCGAGAGGCCGGTGCGGATGCCGCAAGGCCCGAAGCTCCATGCGCGGTGGGAGCTCCCTCGGGGCCGCCGCCGAGAGCACGGAGGGCGCAGCAGCAGACGGGCAGCACCAGGGCGAGCGCGAGCGCGAGGGGAGTGCGCGTGTTGAGTGACGGAGTCGGCATCGAGCCGCAGAGCGTATCGATCGATCCGGGAGCGCGTCAACAGGTGCTGCGACCGACCCCGGGGGCCTACGCGGCGGCGGAGCGCTCCGCGCTGCCCGGAGCGGGCTCGGACCCGCTCACGCCGGGGCTGAGCACCACGCGGTTGCGTCCCTGGTGTTTGGCGGCGTACAGGCAGCGGTCGGCCTCTCGGACCCACGCCTCGGAGGACTGGCGCCGTGGCGCCTTCGCGCCCACCACGCCCGCGGAGATCGTCACGCGCAGGCCCGGCGCGATGGGCCACTCCATGCGCTCGATCGCCGCGCCGATGCGTTCGCAGACCACCTGCGCTTCGGAGGTGTCGGTGTCGGGCATGATGATGGCGAACTCCTCCCCGCCGTAGCGGCAGGCGGCGTCGGACCCGCGGCATTCGCGTTGGATGGTCCGGGCGACCGAGCTGAGGACGAGATCGCCCGCGGGGTGCCCGTACATGTCGTTGATGGCCTTGAAGTGATCGATGTCGAACATCGCGAGGCTGATGGCGTGCTGGTACCGTTCTGCGCGGGCGAGGCTCTGTTTCAGGGTGCTGTCGAAGAAGTGTCGGTTCCAGAGGCCGGTCAGGCCGTCCAGTTGGGCCCGCTGCGCGAGGAGGGTGATGAGCTCCCGGACGCGGAGGGCCGAGCGCAGCCGGACCTGAAGTTCGACGAACTCGAAGGGCTTGGTGATGTAGTCCACGGCACCGAGCTCGAAGGTGGCCGCCTTGTGCTCGGGGGTGGAATGGGCGGAGAGCATGAGCACCGGGATCTCGTGCAGGTCCGGGTCAACCTTGAGCAGCCTCAGCACCTCGATGCCGTCCATCCCGGGCATATCGATGTCGAGAAGGATGGCGTCTGGCTTCAGGGCGTGGGCCATGGACATGGCCTCGACTCCTCCCTGCGCGTACTGCACGTGGATGGACTCGTGGCGGAGCTTGACCCTGAGCAGCCTGAACACGTCCGGTGTGTCGTCGACAACGAGCACCAGGGGACGCGCCTCCGGGGATGTGGTCGGTTCGCTCGTCATGGTGCAGACCAGATCAGCGAACGACCCGCCGGCAGAGATCAACGAGTTCATCCACCCCCGCCTTCACCTCCGCGAGGTCCGCCTCCGGGGTTGGCAGGGCCCGCACCGCATCCTCGACCTTGCCCGCGGCGAGGCTCAGCACGGGGAAGCCATACCCACCGCAGGCACCGCGGAGCTGATGCGCGACGCGCCGCAGATCGTTGGCCCGGCGCTCGGCCAGTGCCGACTCGATGGCCCGGAGTCTCTCGGGGAGTTCCTCGATGAACAGCCCGATGAGCTCCTGCATGTCCGGGTCGTTGGCCAGTTGACTGCGGAGCGGTCGCCCGGCTGGTGATGGCTGCATGTGGGGCCTCCCAATCTAGGATCGGCCCGTGGTGGACGGACCTGCAGCCGGCGCACGGTCCTGCTGGAAAAACTGGCCCGCACCCGGCGAGTTCCCTCCCCGTCCCCGGGGACTGGGCGCTGCCTCAGGCGTCCGAGAACGAGGCGTCGAACGCCCGGCCACTGGGGGCGAAGTCGATCCGCCTGACGAACTCGCAGGCTTCGCCGGCCCCGTGCTCACGGTCCATGCCGCAGTCTTCCCACTCGACGCTGAGCGGGCCGGCGTAGCGGGCCTCGTTCAGAGCGCGCACGATCTCCTCGAAGTTCACCTCGCCCCTGCCCGGAGAGCGGAAATCCCAGCCGCGCCGGTGGTCACCGAACGAGAGGTGCGACCCCAGGATGGACGACTCGCCATCGAGCGTGCGGATGGCGTCCTTGACGTGGCAGTGATAGATGCGATCCGGGAAGGCGCGGATGAACTTCACGGGGTCGACCCCCTGCCACTGGAGATGCGAGGGGTCAAAGTTGAATCCGAAGGTGGCTCTGCCCCCCACCGCCGCGACGGCGCGCCGGGCGGTGTGGATGTCGTACGCGATCTCGCCCGGATGAACCTCGAGGCCGAAGCGCACACCGGCCTTGTCGAAGGCGTCGAGGATGGGGTTCCAGCGGTCCGCGAACTCGCGGAAGCCCGCGTCGATCTCCGCCTGGCCGGTCGGAGGGAAGAAGTAGAGCTTGTGCCAGACGGAAGAGCCGGTGAAGCCGTTGACGACCTTGACGCCCAGCGCGGCGGCGGCGCGGGCGGTGGCGATCATCTCCGCCGCGGCGCGCTGGCGGACGCCCTCGGGCTTGCCGTCGCCCCACACCTGAGGCGGGAGAATGAGCTTGTGCCGCTCGTCGATGTGGTCGCACACCGCCTGGCCCACGAGGTGCGCGGAGATCGCCCAGACGCCCAGCGAGTGAGACTCGAGCTGTGCCCGCTTTTCGGCACAGTAGCGGTCGCTGCTGAGGGCCTTGTCGACCTCGAAGTGGTCGCCCCAGCAGGCGAGTTCCAGCCCGTCGTAGCCCATCCCGCGGGCCATGGGCGCGAGCGTGGCCAGGGGAAGATCGGCCCACTGGCCGGTGAAGAGCGTGACGGGTCTGGGCATGGGCGGCTCCTGGGTTCTGGGTAGCGGAGCGTACCACACGAACGGGGACCCGGGCGCTGTGGCCTACCTGTCCGCGAGGGGCGCCCGCCCGCCCAGCACGCTCACCGCAACCCCGGCGAACACAAGCCCGAAGGCGATGACGTCCGAGAGGCGGGGCTTCTCCTTCAGCACCACGAGCGTGAAGACGGTGAACACCACCAGCGTGATCGCCTCCTGGATGACCTTGAGCTGGGGCGCGGTGAACGGGCCGCCGAAGGCGACGTGCCCGGTGCGGTTCGCGGGGACCTGAAGGCAGTATTCTGGCAGGGCGATGAGCCACGAGACGCCGATGGCAAGCGCGAGGGGCCAGGCCTTGAACTTCAGGTGGCCGTACCACGCGACGGTCATGAAGATGTTTGACAGGACCAGCAGTGCGATGGCGGTAAGTGCGCGGGCCATGAGGCGATCGTACCGCCCCCACTGCGACCGACCGGCGGGTGCTGGGGCGAATCTCGCCTGCGTCCGCAGGCGTGCGCGAACCATCACGCTACCGCTCCCAGTCTCTGCCTCGGACTCCATCGGTCGTCATGTCAAACGGCCAAGTCTCGACGGCGGGAAGTCCATCGATACGCCTCTTCCGGCGCGCGGAGCCATCAACCGCCGTCACGGTGGACGGCCAATAGGGAGTCTGCCCGAACTTGCGCTTCCAGATCTCCGCCTTCTGGTCCGCGATGCAATACCCGACCTGTTCAAAGAGCAGTGACTTCTGATCGGGGAATACCACGTCGGAGACTGCGTTTGAGAACAGGCTCGGCGCTGCCGGGCCCGCGTGGAGCTGCGTGGCGTCCCACCACAGCGAACTGCTCATCCAGAGGTTCGGGAACGCAAAGGACTCGGGCGCAGGAACCACAGCCGTCGGATCAAACCTGGGCTGGCTGGGGCAGTGCAGCCCCGAACTGAACCTCGGTCCGGCCCAAAGGTCCGGGAAAAGCCCGGCCCAGGCACCGTTCATCAGGCCCCACTCGCCGCCAACGTCGACCGAGACGCTCTCGTTCACGCGCAGGGTCACCCGCTCGTATCCCGCAAAGGGAAACCGGTCCCGCGAGTCCCGCGCGTACATAAGGATCACAAGGCTTGCCTGCCGCCCCGCTGCCAGGCACGCGGCGTGCGTCCCCGCGGCTCTCGCCCGGCCGAGGGCCGGAAACGCGAAGGAGAGAAGGAGCGCAAGGACGACCACCACGATGAGAAGCTCGAGAAGTGTGAACCCAGCAGCGTGCCCCGACGGTCGCCCGGCCTTCGCCACCCAAGGTTGACGTGGAACATCACTCATGGGTTTCCCCTTGACAGCCCCACCCCCCCCAACGGTAGACTTGCACACGCTCACGAATGGAGACGCATCATGGCACACGCACAGAAGTTCTCTTGGTTCATGATCTCCGCCCTTGGGCTTCCCCTGCTCGCTGTTGCTGTTCCACCGCCATGTTACCTCGCGACATGGTTCGGCACAAGCACAACCTGTAGCGGCGGCTGTGCGGGGGTCTATGACGTCTGTCCGGCGAAGGTCCTTTGCAACGTCGTGCCAACGGGCACCGGCCCCGCAGACCCCATCGTCACATCGCCGTACAACTGCCAGAGTTTTTCCGGCGGCACCGGGACGTGCCCGGCGTGCACCGGCGGGACTCCCATATCCCAGCCGGCAACTGTGACCATTCCCAATCAGACTTGTGGTACAAAGGCGTGCCCATGATCGTTGCAGCGCTGGTCATCGGGGCCGTGGCGGGGCTGCCGGTCCAAGGTGACCCTTTGGGCGATCTCGCGGCGGCGCTTGCAACGCCCGCGGGTGTGCGAATGCGGGCCGAATCTGACAAGGGTACGTTTGGGCGTGCGAGTCAGCTCGAGGGCTGGGCCGATGCCCGTGGCGTCTTCGAGCTGCGCTACTTCGACGAGGGGACGCCCCGGCCTGGCAAAGCCTGGAGTGCGCAGCCCTGGTACTTTGTGGCATTCGATGGCAAGCGCCTGCACGTGGCGGACCCGCCCGCAGCATCCATGTACCAGCGGCACGACGTACCACAACTGGCGGACACCGGCCCCGGGCCGGTTCAGTGGCTTTTTATGCCCTGGCCTGTCCTGCCGAGGATGGTGGACTGGCTCCGTGCCGCGCCGGATCTGGTCGTGGAGCAGCGGGACAAGGGCTGGCGGGCAACAAGCCCTAGCGTTGGGCTCGCGGTGGAGTGGACAAACGGCCGGGTCGATCGGCTGGTCAGGGGCGATGAGGCTTCGGGTGCCTTCCAGGCAGTGAGCTACGGCGGGTACGGCCGCCCGGGGTTTCCGGGTTGGGCACCATCGAAACTTCATGAGGTCATTCGGACCGGGAAGGTCCGAGACGGCCGGGAGGTTGGGAATGACGTGGTCTATCGGATCACTCTGGTGGAGGAAACGGCGCGCACGCCTCCTTTCGATGCCGGGGCAGTGGAATCAAACCTCTACGACGCCGCCAGTGGGGACGTATTCGGTGCGGACGGCTCACTGCTCTTCAACCTGAAGGCGGCGGAGCGTGAACTCACGGGCGAGAGCACGCTGGTGACGGCCCGATGGGTCGCTTCCGCTGTGGGCGCTGCGGCGATCGGCGTGCTTGTCTGGCGTCGCTGGCGTGGCCTCACCGGGGCTGCACGGTGAGCGTACGGACTCGCACAGCTCTGTCGCATTTCTGTCTCGCCATCCTGGCGGTCGTATTCCTGTTCGCTGCGGTGTCAAAGCTCACAGAGTCGCGGTTGGTGGTGGGCGGCGTGGCGCGAGGTCCCGAGGTGCTGGCGGTGCACCTTGGGTTGCAGGGAGTCATTCCGACCTCGATGGCGCGCCCCGTGGCGTGGGGCGTGGTTGGGTTTGAACTGACGATCTCGGCACTGCTCGCGTTCGGTGTCAGAGCCGGCCTCGCCTGCAGGCTCGCAACCGGGTTCTTCGTGGCCGCGACTGCCTACCTGATCGTCGTGCGTTTCCGGACCGGTACGGTCGAGTGCAACTGCTTCGGCGGGCGGGCCGGTGGTTCGCTGGCCATGCTCGGCGCGCGCAACGCGGTGTTCATCACACTGAGTCTCGTCGCCGTCCTGCTCGGCGAGACTGACGGTGCTTCCCGGCGCCCGGCCTCACTCGCGCAGACCGAAGCCTCGGGCCCGTAGAGCCCGACAGCCTCGGCATGTCGGTGGTTCCAGACCGCTCGCTTGCGAGCTCAGGGGAACAGGCCGCGGATCTCGTAGGCGGCGCGGAGGCGCTCGAGGGCGCCGATGTAGGCGGCGGTTCGGAGGTTGCACTTGTACTTTTTGCGGGCGTCGCGCACCTTGGCCGCGGCCCGGACCATGTGCTTGTTGAGCTGCGCGTCGACCTCCTCCAGGTCCCAGGCGCGGCAGGTCTTGTTCTGCACCCACTCGAAGTAGGAGACGGTGACGCCGCCGGCGTTGCAGAGGATGGCGGGCAGCACCTCGATGCCGCGGGACTCGAGCACGCGCTCGCCCGCGGGCGTCGTCGGGGCATTGGCACCCTCCGCGACGACCTTGCACTGGATCATCTTGGCCTCGGGCTCCTGGATCATCTGCTCCAGCGCGGCGGGGACGAAGACGTCCACTTTGGTCGTGTAGAACTCGTCGGCGTCGATGCGTTCGGCGCCCTTGAAGCCGGCCACGCCCCCAACCTTGGAGCAGTGGGCCGCGAGGGCGTGCGCGTCGAGGCCGGACTCGTTCATGATCCCGCCGGTGTGGTCCATGACAGCGACGATCTTGGCCCCGCGGTCGTGGAGGATGCGCCCGGTCCATGAGCCCACGTTGCCATAGCCCAGGATGGAGACCTTGCAGCCCTTGATGTCGATGCCGATCTCGGGGAGCATCTCGACGAGTGTGTCGACGACGCCCTGGCCCGTGGCCTTCTCGCGGCCCACAGAGCCGCCGAACTCGACGGGCTTGCCCGTGATGACGGCCTCTGGCTGGTGCCCGCCGACCTCGGAGAGGAAGGAATAGGTGTCAGCGATCCAGGCCATGTGCTGGCTGTTGGAGCCGACATCCGGCGCGGGGATGTCGTAGTCAGGCCCGATCTGGTGGGCGATCGCCGTGGTGAAGCGCCGCACGATGCGCTCCATCTCGGTCTTGGTGTGCTTGTAGGGGTCGACCTTGATGCCGCCCTTGCCGCCGCCGAAGGGCACGCCGACGAGGGAGCACTTCATGGTCATGAGGAAGGCGAGGCTCTTGACGTCGTCGAGATGGACGTCGGGGTGGAAGCGGAGGCCGCCCTTGTAGGGTCCCAGCGCGTTGTTGTGCTGCACGCGATAGCCCTTGAAGAGGCGGAACTCGCCGTCGTCCATGCGGACGGGAAAGTTGACCATGATCTCGTTCTTGGGCTGAGCGAGGATGAGCTTGAGCCTGCTGGGCAGGTTCATGAGGTCCGCCGCCTGGAGCATGCTGGAAACGGTCTGGCGGTACAGGTTGTTCGGGTCGGTCTGGAACCCGAGCTCGTCGAAGATGGGGTGCTGAATGAGCTCGCCCCCCGATCCCTTGGAGGCGGCTGCGGCTTTGGATCCCTTGGCGGCGGGCGTCGACTTCTTCGCGTTCTTGCTGGCGATGCTGCTCATGTTCCTCGTTCGTCCTCTAAAGATGGTCTCGGCGCGTGCCCATCTGCACGACGCCCCGGTGCACTTCCCCGGTTCCCTTGGGACCCATCGTACCCGTTCGGGAGGGTCCCCGGGTGCCGAATCCCGATGCCAACCGGGCACCCGTCACGGCCGGGGAACCGTCAGCTCGACCCACACCGGGAAGTGGTCGCTCGGGAACTTCTCGGCGCCGCTGGGGAGGGAGGTCCACACGCCCCCCCGCTCCACGCCCAGGTCCTTGGAGGGCAGGACGTAGTCCACACGCAGCCCGAACCCGCTCGTGGTGGCCGACCCCGGCCCCGGCTGCCCCGGGCCAACCTCCGCACGGGGCACGAACGAGAGGTTCAGCCGCTTCACCGCGCCCAATTGGTTCACGATCGGGTTTCGGAAGCTGTCCCCCCGCTCCGGGTCGGCGTTGAGGTCCCCCAGCACCACGAACGACGCGGCGCGGGAAAGCCCCCCGGCGACGCCCGCGTCATCGACGATGTAACCCCCGGTGTCGTTGACGTAGTCCGCCCAGAACCGGATCTCGTCGTGGTTGCGTTTCTTGTTCCGCTGCTCAGGCCCGTCGAACGCCGGGGGGGTTGGGTGGCTGCACAGAAAGTGCACCACCGCCCCGCCGGGAAGCTCCACCGGCACGTCCCAATGGCTCTTGGACGAGAGCCGAACGTACCTGGCCTCCTCATCCGAGTACCACTGCTTGCCCGCCTCGTCCGAGGGCAATGCGGCCCCGTCCATGTACGACCAGGGCAGCTTGCGAAAGGTCCGGGCCTGCTCGGTCCGGATGCGAAGTCTGGAATCCACGAGAAGCGCCATGCCGTATTGGCCCGGAAAGGTGCCGAAGCCCCAGCAGTCGTTGCCGTAGGCCTGTGCCTTGGGACGATCCGCCTCGGGGAGGTCGGCACAGGGCATCGCTGGCGCGGGGAACGTGCTCACGGCTTCGCCGTTGTTGTCGAGGTCAAAGCCACTGGGCACGCCCGTGTTGGTCGGGGTCATGAAGGCCTGGTACCGGATCAGGCCCGGCCCGGAAGCCAGGTCGTCGGTCTGGGGAAGGCCGAGGTAGTAGTTCACGAACCGTTCGGCGTTTCGGCCCGGCGGGCCCTCGGGGACATCCGGGCCTCCCGGCATGTCGTAGGCGATCTCATTGAGCAGAATCACGTTGGGACGCAGACGCTGGATGACCTCCGCGAGGCGGCGGAGCCTGGGCGTGTTCCCATCGAGCAGGTCGCGCGTGCGGACGTCCTGCAGGTTGAAGGTCGCCACGCGGATGGTCTGAGCCGGACTGACCGCTGCGCCGGCAAGGACCGCAAGGCACGCGAGTCGGGTGAGCATGACCCAAGGGTACGGGTCGGGAGCGGGCCTGCCCGGCGCGTGGGTACCAGTTGGCATCTATCGTTTGACCGCGTGGTCCCGGTAGCTCAGCTGGATAGAGCAGCCGCCTTCTAAGCGGCAGGTCGCGCGTTCGAGTCGCGCCCGGGACGCTTCAGTTCCCTCCGATGCCCGGCCTGTGCCACGCCCGCCCTGCTGGCGGGCGAAGTTCTCGGGTTCGTGGGTGAAACCGCAGCCTTCGCGCGCGGCGTTGTCCGTGCTGGGCGGGCTGCTGACGCTGGGTCGTCGCCGACGGTGAGGGTGGTTCAGGGTGTGGCGTAGGTGTGCAACTCGGGCGGGAGGGACCTGAGCCCCCGGCGTGAGGCCTTGGCGACCGCGTATCGCAGCGAGCGGTCCATGCGGCGCTTCACGCGGTCGGTCACGGGCACGCCCCGCTTCTGCATCTCCGTCACTGCGTACATCCAGGCGTGGTATTCCTCGAGGCAGCGTGGCTTGTAGGTGCCCAGGCCGATCACGTGGTGCCCCACTTCGTGGAGGAAGATCGCGAGTGACATGGGGCTCTTGGGCCGCGGGCTCTCCAAACACCGGATGCTCGACCCGTCGCGGTAGGTCGTGATCCAGGCGACTCCGGACATGCTGGATCGCCACTTGCGAACGCGGATGGCGTGCGTTGCGAGCAGTTCCTTCACGATGGCGTCGTAGCGGTCCTGCGCGGTGGGGCCCGCAGCTGCCGCGCGGGGCCTTACCCGTGCCGCCGGAGCCACACGCGCGGGTGCGCGGCGCTTTTCCGCGGGTTTGGGGCGGGAGAGCACCCGCCGGATCGGTTCGATGAAATCCCAGAGTGTCAGCACGGGGGCCTGCCTCCCAAGAGAGCTTCTTGGGGCCCGAGGCGCTGCCCGTTCGCGAAGTCTCGCCAGAGGCCGGGCTTCTTGCCGGCGGGCTGGACTTCGATCAGGGCAAGGGCGGTGTCCCCGCCGCAGCGGATGACGCCCTGCACAGGGTCGATGACGGTGCCGACGGTACCGAGGTCGCGGGCGGGGGCGGGGGCGGGGCTGGCGCGGAGCAGCTTCAGGGGCTGGCCTCGGAACTCGACGGTGACGCCGGGCCAGGGCGAGAGGCCGTTGATGCGTCGGCGGCACTCGTCCGCCGGCTGGGAGAAGTCCACCCATGCATCCGCACGGCTGAGCTTTGGCGCCAGGGTCACCAGAGACTCGCTTTGGACGACGGGCGAGAGCGTGCCGCCCGCGTGGGCCTCGATGACGCGCTCCACCAGCGCGGGGCCGTCCGCGGCGAGCAGGTCGTGCAGCTCGCCCGCGGTCAGCGCGGGCTCGATGGCGCGCTCGGACGTGCCAAGCACCAGCCCGGCGTCCATGCGGTCGGCGAGCGTGATCACGCTGTTGCCCGTACGCGTGTCGCCGGCGAGAATCGCGGCGTTGATAGGGGCGGCCCCACGCCACCTGGGGAGCAGCGACGCGTGGAGGTTGACCGCGAAGCGGTCGGCCAGCAGGGCCTTGCCGAGCTTTTGACCAAACGCAATCACAACCCAGGCATCGGCCCCGAGCGCACGCACGGCGTTGGCGGCCTCCGTGACATTGATCCGCTCGGGCTTGAAGAGCGGCACACCGGGGAGATTCGCGTCCACCCAGGCGCCCACGGGGGTGGGCGAGACCTTGCCCCCCCGGCCCGCGGGCCGGTCGGGCTGGGTCACCACGCCGGTGATGTCGTGGCTGCGCGCCAGGTGCGCGAGCGTGGGCAGGCCAAAGGCCCCGGAGCCGAGAAAGACAACCCTCATGACGCCTCCGTGCGCCTAGCGCGACCGCCCTGACTCGGCCCACTCGGCCTCGAGATCGCGGATGGCTCCGCGGTTCTTGAGCTTGTAGATGGCGAGCATCTTGTCGATGATGAGCACGCCGTCGAGATGATCCTGCTCGTGCTGCCAGCACCGGGCGAGGAGCCCGGCGCCGCTGCGGGTGAAGGTGCTCCCGTCTAGCCCCATGGCGGTAATGGTGACGCGCGGGGGCCGGAGAACCGGCCCTCGGATGTCAGGGAGGCTCAGGCAGCCTTCCTCCACGGACTTGAGGTCCCCTTCCTGCCCGCTGATGACCGGATTGAGGTAGACGCAGGGTTGTGAGTCCGCGGTCGCGGGCGCTGCGAAAGCCGAGCGGCCGTCCCCTTCAGGCACGTGGGTGACGAACAGCCTCCAGGGGAGCCCGACCTGCGGGGCGGCGAGGCCCACGCCCTCTTCCTCTCGCATGAGTTCGAGCATGCGACGGGCGACGGCGCGGACCTGGTCCGAGAGTTCGACGGGCTCGGCGCGGCGCCGGAGGACCGGGTCCGGATACAGGCGTAGCGAGAGGCCGGAGGGATCAACCGCCATGGCCCGATCGTATGGGCATCGCCCAGACCCGGCAGAGAGCATCGAATCTTCCTACAATCCGCCCCATCGGCGGACGCTGTACCCGCGACGCCCCTAGATGTGAATGTGAGGACACCGCGTGGCCCTGTTCGGAAAGAAAGACACTCAGCCGGCCGCCCAGGACGCCCCCGGCGCGATCGAGTTTTCCCCAGAGAAGGCGGAGAAGTTCTTCCAGCACGCCCGCACGGTCTTTGAGACCGGCAACTTCGAGTACGCGATCCAGTCGTACCTGTCCGGGCTGCGGTTTGACCCGCAGAACATGGCGGCGACCGAGGGGTTCTTCAAGGCGTGCGCCTCGTTCCTGACCGATTCCGGCGGGAAGCCCGTCTCGAAGGACGTGTTCCGGGTCGTCGGGGGCAAGGGCGATGTGGACCGGCACCTGCTCGCGTGCCTGGAGTGGGGCATGAAGCCCACGGAGGCGGGGCTGGCGGTGCGTGCGTTCGAGCATGCGGCGAAGCTGGGACTGAGCGAGGTGGGCGTGTGGATCGGCGTGCGGGCCATCGCGGCGACCATGCGCGAGAAGAAGCCCAGCAAGGATCGGGTGCTGAAGTGTGCCCAGTTCTTTCAGAAGCTGGGGGCGTACAACCAGGCGGTCAACACCGCCGAGATGGCGCTCAAGATCGACCCGACCGACGGCATGGTGGCGCAGTATGTCCGCCAGCTCGCGGCTCAGGCGACGATGTCGCGCGGCGGGTACGACCAGTCGGGCAAGGAGGGCGGGTTCCGGGCGAACATCCGCGACGCGGACAAGCAGCGCCACCTGGAAGAGGCCGAGCGCATCGTCAAGACCGAAGAGACCAAGGATCGGCTGATCGCTGCCGCCGAGGCGGACCTGGCCGGGCGTCCCGACGACCCCGGCGCGATCGACAGGCTGGGCAAGCTGCTGCTCGAACGGGGCAAGCCCGAGGATGAGGAGCGTGCGCATGCGCTCTACATGCACTCCTTTGGGCTGACCAAGGCGTTCCGCTGGCGCGAGATCGCGGGTGTGATCCGCGTGAGGCAATCCAGGCGCAAGGTCGTGGAACTCCGCAAGATGCTCGAGGCCTCGCCGGGCAGCGAGATGATCGGCCGCATGTACGCGCAGGCGGAGGAGGAGCACCTCAACCTGGAGGTAGACGAGTTCCGCAAGCAGGTCGAGGCGTATCCCACGGACCTGACCCGCAAGTACGAGTTGGGCAAGCGGTACTTCGAGCTCGGGAAGTTCGAGCCCGCGATCGAGATGTTCCAGGAAGCCCAGCACGACCCGCGCAACCGCGCGTCGGCGCTCTCGCTGCTCGGGCAGTCGTTCCTGAAGATCGGCTGGCCGGACGAGGGCGTGGGTGCCCTCCGCACGGCGCTGGACATCAAGGACCTGCTCCCCGACAGCAATCTCGAGATCAGGTACTGGCTGATGTGCGCCCTGCAGTCCAAGGCCGAGTCCGAACGCGATCTTGAGTCCGCGACCGAGGCCGACAAGCTCGCCGCATCCATCGCGCTCCAGTCCATCGGCTTCATGGACATCCGCCAGCGTCGAGACACCATCAAGAAGCTTCTGGTAGAGCTTCGCAGCCAGAGATAGCGCCGGCGTGGACCAGGTCATCGCCATCATCCCCGCGCGGCTGGGCTCCACCAGGTTCCCGGGCAAGGTGCTCGCCGACCGGACCGGGCACCCGCTGATCTGGCACGTGTGGGCCGCCGCGAAGCGTGCCGTCCAGCGCGTGGTAATCGCCGCCGACGATGCACTCGTCTTCAACGCGGTGCGGCGCTTTGGTGGCGAGTGCGTGATGACGCGCGCAGACCACCCCAACGGCAGTTCCCGCCTCGCCGAGGCCGCGACCCTGCTCAACCTGCCGGAAGAGGCGATCGTCGTCAACGTGCAAGGGGACGAGCCGGAGATCGAGCCCGGGGTCATCGCCGCGGCGATCGACGCGGCCCGCCGTCCCGGCGTGCACGCGGGCACGGTCGCTTCCCCCCTCGCCCCCGGCGACAATCCGGCGGACCCGAACATCGTGAAGGTGGTGCTGGGCGCGGACGGCACCGCGCTCTACTTCTCTCGCGCCGCGATCCCGCACCGCCGGTCCGAATCCGGACGGGCGCCGGGGTTGCGGCACGTCGGCATCTACGCGTACCGCGTGCGATTCCTGCGGACGTATGTCGGGCTTGCCCCGACGCCCCTCGAAGAAACCGAGGTCCTTGAGCAACTCCGCATTCTGGAGCACGGCTTCCGCATCGGCGTCTCGCTGCACGGGGCCACGCCCCAGGGCATCGACACGCCCGAGCAGTACGAGGCGTTCGTCGCTCGCTGGCGAGCGTTGACGGGTTGAGGACACGCCCGGCCCCGGGTCTACTCCTTCAGGGAGCTCGCCCAACCCCGCAGTTCGTCGGTCCACTCCTTCGCACGCGACGACGCGATGGCCTTTTCGATGGCTTCCAGGCCACGCGGGTCCTTCAGCTTCACGAGCCCCTCGCCCGCGGCGCGGCGGACGCGCCCCTCGCGGTCGCCCAGCAGTTCGCCCAACCGAGCAACCGCGGCGTCCTTGCCGTGCGCACCCAGCGTTGCGGTCGCGGCGGTGGCGTTGGCCCTCAGGCGAGAGTCCAGCCCGCGCCGCGTGAGGGCCATCACCGACCGCAGCGCCTCGGCATCGTCGAACGACACCAGCGCGTCCACTGCCGCGTTCCGCATCCCCTCGCTCTGCGAGCTCTCCGCGAGCCTCGACTCGACCAGCCGCCGATACGGGGCCGCTTTCAGCCGCCCAAGCCCGCGCACCGCGGCGCAGCGGACCTTCAGGCTCTTGTCAGCCTTCGCGGCTTCGGCGAGCTGCTCCGCGATGTTCGAAGCGATCTCCTCATTCCCCGCGTACTCCTCGCGAGCCGGGAAGCCCGCAACCTGGTCCACCACCGCCTCCCGGACCTCCCAGCGGTCCAGCGACGCGCTGAGCATGGAGCGCAGGTCCGTCATGGCGCCCCGGCCCCCGAGCGCCGCGACAGCTTCTGCGCGCACTGAAACGGGTTGCTTGGGGTCGCGGGCCAGCTTCGAGAGCGCGAGCGTGGTAGGCTCCGCGCCCGGAGACGCAAGACCCCGCAGACCCTGCGTCCTCGCCGCCGCGGTCGGGCCTTCCAGCGCGAGCGCCAGGTTCGCCGCCTCGGGCTGATCGAGCGAGAACTTTCCGAGCACGCCGAGCTCCGGATCAATCGCGACCCACTCCGGCGCCGCGGGAAGTGCGAAGGTCGCCTCGACCTCGCGCTGCGTCACCGGCAGGGTCAGCGGCACACTCGTGCCACCCGCCCGCACCACCATGGGCAGGTCGAACTCGAACGCCGGGTTGTCCGGGTCGATGTTCTGCACCTGCGCGGCCTTGACCCGGAGCTGCCCGGATACTCCGTCCCACGCGCAGGTCACTTTCAGGTCGGGCACGCCCGTGCGGTCGCACCACTGGGCGAAGAACTGCTCGAGGCTCTCGCCCGAGACCTGCTCGAATGCCCTGCGGAGGTCGCTCGTCTCCGCGGTCTGATACTGGCGCTGATCGATGTAGGTCGCGAGCCCCTTGAAGAAGAGCGGATCACCCAGCCTCACCCGGAGCATGTGCGCGATGGAGGACCCCTTGCCGTAGGGATTCGCCGGGCGTCCGAAGGTCTCCCACGGGCCGTCGTAGACGTTGCTGACCATGGGCTGCGAGGCGGGCATGTCCGGCTTGTCGTTGGCGATCAGGCCGTCGTAGGTCCTGCGGATGGCGGCGAGGTACTGGTCCTTCCCGTCACGCTCTTCGAGCCAGAGCGTGTTCATGAACGTGGTGAGCCCCTCGTTGAGCCAGATGTGATCCCACGAGTTGCAGGTCACCAGGTCGCCGAACCACTGGTGGGCGAGCTCGTGAGCAATCAGGCCGTCCTGGTCGTGATCGACCACGGCAGTTGGCGCGTTCACCACCGTGTCGTAGAGCGTGGTGCACGAGGTGTTCTCCATCCCGCCCCACCCGAAGTTCCAGACGGATAGCTGCGCGTAGCGGTCCCACGGGTAGGGTTCATCGAGCACCCTGCCGAAGTACTCGACCATGTCCTTGGTCCGGCCAAACGTCGCCGCGACGTCTGCTCCCCGCCCCGGCGGCACGTAGACGGGCATGGACAGCGTGGGCGTCCCGACATCCACCACGTCGAACGCGCCGATGACCACCGACACCAGATACGCGGCGTGGGGCTTCTCCTGCGTCCAATGCCAGGTCTCGGCGGGCTTCATCTGCACCGCGCCCCCCGGGCCTTCCACAGTTCGGATGGAAGCCTCGTGCGAGACCAGCCTGCCGTTGGAGCTGACGAGGAACCCCGCCGGGAGCGTGACGAGCACCTCGGTGGTCAGCTTCTCGTTGGGTGAGTCATGGCAGGGGAACCAGAAGGAGTTGGTCTCGGGCTCGCCCTGGGTGTGAATCTGCGCCGGACGGCCGGGCCATTCGGGGCTCTCGGGCGTCCAGATCAGGCCGTACATCGGATCGCTGACTTCGTACCGGGTTATCAGCGTCACGTCCTGCCCGGCGGGGACGGGGGGCGCGAAGGTGACGGTCATCACCCGGCCGTCGTGCTCGCTGGAGACCTCGTAGCCCTCGCAGGAGATTCCCCGGATGCGCATGGACTTGGCGTCGAGCCGGAGCGTGGACATGGGCTCGCTGATGGGCACCATGGTGAGCGAGCAGGTACCTCGGAGTTCTGGCACGTTCATGTCCGAGATCGAGAGCTCGATGCGGGCGTGCTTCATGTCCGCGGCGCGATGGGGCGGATAGTTCCGGCGGTCCTTCGCGTCGTCTGCCCGAATGACCGGCCGAGCCGAATGCTCCTTGCCGCAAAGGCAGGCGCCGCCCGAACCCGCGGCCCAGGCGGTGCCCGCCAGGGTTGTCAGCATCAGCGCCAGCACACCAACTCGAATCTGGGTCATCGTGTCCACTCCGCGCGTGCCGGGGGCTCTCGGGCCCGCCGGCGGCTTTACTCAGTTCCGGATCATCGCCGAAGTCAGGTCGGTCGCCTCACGCACCAGGCCCGCGGTACGCTCGTCCGCCTCGAGCATGCCGAGGACGCGGCTGGCCTCTGGGTCGTCGCTGGCCCGGAGCGCCGAGACCGCCGCGAGTCGCGCGGGCAGCGTGGGGCCATGGATCGCGTCGTCGATCCACATGGAGAGGGGCTTGCGCGTCTGGGTGGCGGCAAAGACGGTGATGTTGGGGTCCACCGTCACCGCGGTGGGCTTGGCTCGCAGGTGAAAGGACCCGGCCGTCGTTCCGGTCTCGACCGAGAGGTCGAGCCACTCGTCCGTGCCGTCCTCGTAGCGCACATAGATGGGCAGGCCGAAGACGTACGCCGGGTTCAGTCGATCGATGCGCTGGGTCTGCTCGATCGTGACCCCGAGCGTGCTGTTGGCGTCGTCCCATTCCAGGTCCAAGGCGAGCCTTGCGATGCCCGGGCGGTAGCACCACTGGTCGAAGAAGCGGCGGAGGCTCTGGCCGGAGACGTCCTCGAAGACCCGCCGGAAGTCATCTGTCTCGGCGTAGGAGAACTTGAAGCGATCGAGATACGCCGCGGTGGCCTTGAAGAAGGCCTCGTCGCCCACCCGCTCCCGGAGCATGTGCAGGACGACGCACCCCTTGCCATAAGGGTCGTCGGCCTTGCTGAACACCGCGTCGGGGTTGGCGTAGCGGTTGCTGACCATCGCGGGCTGCGAGGGGGCCGTGCCCCGGTTTCGCCCCCGCTGGCCCCGGATGCTCTGCAGGACCTGCCTGAAGTAGGCGTCCCGCCCCGCGTCCCCCTTGCGGGCCTCTCCCTCTCGGTTGTAATGCTCTGACCACAGCGCCTCGCAGTACGACGCCCACCCCTCGTTGAGCCACAGGTGCGCCCACCCGTGGCAGGTCACAAGGTCCCCGAACCACTGGTGCCCCAGCTCGTGCGAGATCAGATCGTCGTGCTCGCCACGGTCCGCGGCTGCGGCGACCCCGGGCATGAGGAACGTGGCGGAGGTGTTCTCCATCCCGCCCGCGGCGAAGTCGCGAACGATGACCTGCGCGTACTTGTCCCACGGGTAGGGCTCGTCGAACAGCCTCTCGAACAGCGCGATCATCGTCGGCGTGTTCGCGAATGACTCCCGCACGTTCTTCTCCGTCCCCAGCGGCGTGTAGATCGGGATGGACAGGCCCGGCCTGCCCGACTCCGGCCCCCCGAGATCGATCACCCCGAACTTCGCAATCGCGAGCGCCACGAGATAGGTGGTGTGCGGCTTGTCCTGCAGCCACTGCCATGTCACCCGCCCGTCGGAGCCCTTCGACACGTCGAGCAGCCGCCCGTTGGAAACGACCTCGTACCCCTCCTCCACGGTCACGACCAGCTCGGTGGTCAGCCGCTCGTTGGGGAAGTCATGGCACGGGAACCAGCGGCTGTTCACCTCGGCCTCGCCCTGGGAATGGACCTGCGGGAACCGCCTCGTCTCGTTCTTGGCGTCCGGCTCCGCGGGTGAGTAGGTCAGTCCATCCCCCTTGTTGCGGCCGTAGTCCAGGTCGTACCGAAGCTCGACCTTGTACTCCCTGCCGAGGGGGAAGCCCCCGACAGGCCGAACGCGGAGGATGTCGGCCGACTGCTCGAACGCCGCAGACACGCCGTCGACGGCGGCGGCGGACACGACCGGCCCCTTGCAGTCCAGGACGAGCTCAGAACGGTCAACCCCCGCGGGCGCCACCGTCAGCGTCTGACGGCCCGCCAGCGTGGCCCGAGAGAGGTCGGGAAAGTCCAGGTCCAGCCTCATGTGCCGGAAGTCGAACCTGGGGGAACGGGGCCAGACAGCCTTGGAACGGCCCGTTTCCGCGTCGATCCGGGGGTCCTTGGGCTGATCCGTTTGGGCAAAGGCCAGCGAAACCAGAAGGGAACTGAAGGCGAGGAACGCGAGCGGACGTGGGTTCACAGACGACCTCCGGGTGGGGCGGGACCGCGGTGCTCGGCGGAGAGCGTAGGGGGATTGCCCTGCCCCGCACTCACTGACGGACAGGCTGGCGGCGACAATCCAGCGCCCCGCGCCGGATCGTGGTACGATGGGACATGCCCCCCGCGCAGTCCGCAGATGGTCCGGATTCGAACCCCCAGACAACCAAGCCCCCGGCCGCCGTACCGCCCGAGATGACACGCGGACACCGCCCTATTTCTCTTACGGAGATGGCGGAGTCCACCGGCGAGTCGGAGTTCTACAGCCCTGTGCCGGAGGGGTATCAGCGGGGCCGCCACAAGTTCGTCATCGTGCTGGGCACGGTGATGTCAGGCCTGGGCAAGGGAATCTTCTCTTCTTCCCTGGCCAAGATGCTCAAGGACAAAGGCCTGACGGTCGCTCCCATCAAGATGGAGGGGTACCTCAATCTCGACTCGGGCACGCTCAACCCGTACCGCCACGGCGAGGTCTTCGTGCTTGACGATGGGACCGAGTGCGACATGGACCTGGGCACCTACGAGCGGTTGCTCGACCAGAACCTTTCCCGCTGGAACTTCACCACCTCCGGACGCATCTTCAACGAGATCATCGAGCGTGAACGCCGCGGCGCCTACCTGGGCCGAGACGTGCAGTGGATCCCCCACGTCACGGGCGAGGTGAAGCGCAAACTCCGCGAACTGGCGGTGCGCGGCGACGGCGTGAAGCCCGCGGACGTGGTGTTCGTGGAGGTCGGCGGCACCGTCGGTGACTATGAGAACGGCGTCTACATCGAGGCGATGCGCGAGCTGGCCTTCGAGGAAGGGCCGGGCAACGTTTGCTTTGTGGCGCTGACGTACGTCATCGAGCCCCCGGCGTTGGGAGAGCAGAAGAGCAAGGCGGCCCAGCTCGGCATCAAGCGGGCGCTGGAGATGGGCATCCAGCCCCAGATCATCGCCTGCCGCGCCAGCCGCCCGGTGTCCCCGAAGGTGATGCAGAAGATCGCGATGTTCAGCAACGTGCCCCTTAGGCGGGTCTTTTCGCTGCACGACCGCGAGAGCATCTACACCATCCCCGAGGAACTCCGCCACGACGGGATCGACCGGGAGATCCTCTCGCTCCTCAACCTCCACGAGCGGGCCGATCTCTCGCAGGAAGACAAGCACCGCGACAAGTGGGTGGGCTTTGTCCGCAAGCTCACGTCGGCCAAGTCTCGCTCCGTGCGAGTGGGCGTGCTGGGCAAGTACGCGAACCTCCGCGACGCCTACGCCTCCATCGACAAGGCGTGCGAGCACTGCTCCGCGCACCTCGGCGTCAAGGTCGAGCTGGACTGGCTCGACACCACCGACATCACGCCACGCTCTGTCGCGGGCGAACTCGAAGGCCTGGACGCGGTGATCGTGCCCGGGGGCTTCGGCACGCGGGGCGTCGAGGGCAAGATCGCCTGCGTCGCCCACTGCCGCGAGAACCTCATCCCCTACCTCGGCATCTGCCTGGGCTTCCAGGTCGCGGTGATCGAGTTCGCACGGAACGTCCTGGGCCTCTCCGACGCGAACTCGACGGAGTTCAGCCCCGCTTCCAAGAGCCCGGTCATCAGCGAACTCCCCGAGCAGAAGCGGATCGAAGGCCTCGGCGGCACCATGCGACTCGGCGCGCAGGATGTCCAGATCCTCCCGGGCACCCTCGCCTCGCACCTCTACGGCGGGCGGGCCCAGGTGCGAGAGCGATTCCGCCATCGCTACGAGGTCGAACCCGATTACATCGATCGGCTCCAGGCCGCCGGGCTTGTGTTCTCCGGACGCCACCCCACGCGGCCCATCATGCAGGTGCTCGAACTGAGGCGAACCGGCGAAGCGGGAAGCGTGACGCACCCGTTCTTCATCGGCGCACAGTTCCACCCGGAACTGACGAGCCGCCCGCTCCGGCCTCAGCCCCTCTTCATGGGCCTCATCGCGGCGGCGATCGAGCGCCGGACCGGCACTTCGCTGGACGCGCGCGACCCGTGGCTCGCGGACCTGCAACGCTGGATGCCCGGGCTGCGGCCGACGGTTCAGCCGGCCTGATCACGCCCGCACGCACGCACCACCACGCGCGTCCCGGTCACGACGATCTCCGCGCCGCCGACGCGAAACGCCTTGCGGTTGTTGACATCACCCCGGATCACCGCCGCGATGCGGAGCACGCTCCGGGCGGGTCGGCGGTCCGCCCCGACACCGCCGCAGACGGCCGCCAATGCTCGCCGCAGAACCTCCCCCACAACGATCGCACGCTCTCCCGCGAGTGCCGATCGCTCCCACTCCACGCCCCGCGTGCCAGCCCGGCCTTCGGCCCCGAGCTTGATCGCCCGATCGCGGACCAGCCCCGCCGCGTCCGCCAGGAGCTCTCGGGTGGCCCCCGCGCGAGCGGCGAGGGTCGGGCTGAGCTCTCTGAGGACCGGCACGACCCTGGCCCGGAGCGCCGCCCGCAGTCGGCTCGTGTCCGCGTTGCTCGCGTCCTCCCGCCACGCCCAGCCCGCGACCCGGCAGATCTCAGTTGCATCCGCCCGGGACACCCCCAACATGGGCCGGACCAGGACCACCCCGCCCCCGAGCTGGCGAGTTGGGTGCAAACCCCCAAGGCCGTCCGGCCCCGCGCCCCGGAGCAGCCTCATGAGCATGGTTTCGATCAGATCATCCCCGTGGTGCGCCACCGCCACATAGCCGCACCCGGCGGCTTGGGCCATGGTGGCGAGCGCCCGGTAGCGGGCGGTTCGGGCAAGTGCCTCGCGGTTCCCACGAGCTCCCGAGACCTTCACGTGGGACTCCAAGAACGGTGTTCGCAGGCGGTCAGACAGGCCGCGAGCCACGTCCCGGTCGGCCTCGGGGTCGGGTCCCCCCCGGAGGTCGTGGAGCACGTGCCCGAGCACGACCCGGGCCCCGCAGCCCGCGAGGGCGAGTGCCAACGCCGAGGAGTCACACCCCCCGGAGCAGGCCACCAGCGTGGGCCGGTCGGCGTCCCGGAATTGTGCTCCACCTGTCAAATGTCTCCACGAACGGACGATTTCCCGTACGCTTCGAAGGTCTTGAAATGTGCGGCCTTGCGCTGTCACGAGTCGATCGTATCAATCGTCTCACCGGGGCGATGGAGCGCGTGTATGCGGCCCGATCCGGACGTCGTGTTCCACAGCTCGCTTGGTTCTGCCCAGGAGGCGGCCTTTGGCCTGCCCACCGGGAGCGCCACGATCGCCGCGGCCGCGATCATCGGCGGGATCGCGCTCGTCGCGTACGCCCTCCGCATCGTCTTTGCGAAGCGGGGCTCGACGGAGGCAAGGCTTCCCGAACCCGATCTCGCCACCGACATGCAGGAACTCTCGGACAGGCTCGCCGCGGAACTCGACGCACGGGCGGCGAGGCTGGAGCGCCTGATCGCCGCGGCGGACGCTCGCCTTGTCGAACTCAAGCAGCAGTCCAGGCGTACGCCGACGCCGGGCCCGGAGCAACCCGCCTCGGACCTCGCGCAGTTTTCCGATGTCTACCAGCTCGCCGACACCGGGCTCAGTGAGGTCGAGATCGCCCGGCGAACCGGACGCCCCACCGGCCAGGTGCAACTCATCCTCAACCTCCGCCGGGGCTCTGTCGCCCTCTAGCTCTCAACGTAGACTCCCGCTACGCCAGGCATCGCCCCGCGGCGTCGTGAGCGTGGCCGGCGTGGGCCCGCTTCCACGCGTCCAGTGCGAGCACCTCGAAGAGCACGTGCGACGCCAGGAGCGCGGTAATCCCGGTGGGGTCGCGGTCGGGCAGGACCTCCACAACGTCCGCGCCGACGACCTCTACGCCCCGGAATGACCGGAGCAGCGCGAGTACCTCCGCCGACGTGAACCCGCCCACGCTGGGCGTGCCCGTGCCCGGGGCGAACGCGGGATCGACCACGTCGATGTCGAAGGAGAGATATGTCTCCCGCCCGGCAAGCCGCTGCCGAAACTCCCCGATCACCTGCTGCCCGCCGCGGAAGCAGTCTTCGTAGGTCACAACGCTCACGCCGGAGTTTCGGGCAAAGTCAAGGTCCGCCCGCGTGTTCAGCGGCCCCTTGACGCCTACAGAGAGCATGGCCTTGGGGTCGATCAGCCCGTCCTCGATGGCGCGTATGAAGGGCGAGGCGTGCCCCCACTTTTCACCCCAGACAGCGTCGACCGTGTCGACGTGGCTGTCGAAGTGCAGCAGCGCGAGCCCGCCCTGAGGCCTTCCTCGGCGCTCCCAGGTGGCGCGGATGTTCGCGTAGGCGATCGAGTGATCCCCGCCGACGGCGAGGAGCCGGGTCTTCGCGGGGTCGCCGAGGGAGGTCGCCCATGCCGCCACGCCGTCCAGGGTTTCCTTGATGCCGTAGGGCTTGACGGGCGCGTCGCCCGCGTCAGCGAGGCTCAGGATATCGCAGACATCGACACCGAACTCCATGTGAAATCGCTTCACGTACTGCGATGCCTCGCGGATGGACCGGGGGCCGAAGCGGGCGCCGGGCCTGTAGGTGACGCCCGAGTCGAACGGCACGCCGTAGACCGCCCAATCAACCGGCCGCGAGCCGGCGGGGACGGTCTCGAGCAGTGGGTAGCGGCAGAAGGTCGCCACGCCGGCAAACCGGGGCGAGACGCGGGAGTCGGGCAGCTCCGTCTTGGGCATGGGGGCAGTGTACCCCCCGCGGACCTTTGGTACCCTGTGTCGCATGAGCCAGACACCTCCCGTTCCTCCGAGCATGCCGATGTATGTTCCTCCCCCACGCTTCAACCCGGGCGTGTGCGGCGAGTTTCAGGCGATGGAGCGCTTCTCCGTCGCGTGGGCGTTCCTGTGGGCCAACTGGGGCCTGATCACGGGCGCGGCGCTCCTCGCCTGGGTCATCCAGCTCGTCGTCAGTTTCATCCCGTTCGTCGGGGGCATCGCAGGACTGTTCCTCGCCCCGCTGATGACCGCGGCTGGCTACCAGGCGGTACTCGCCTTCCGCGGCCAACCCGCGAAGGCCGGCGACATCTTCCAGGTCTTTGGCCCCAAGTACTGGCAGGTCTTCGTCGTGACGCTGCTCTACAACCTGAGTTTCATGGTCGCCGTCGTGCCGGTGGTGATCGGCATTGTGCTCTTCGGCGTCGGGGCTTCCCAGGGCGGGGCCGTGGGAGCGGCGCTCATCGCGATCGGACTCGCCGTGTGCCTCGTGGCGATGGTGGGCATGCTGTATATCCAGGCGCGGCTGATGCACGCGCCGCTGCTGATCTATGACGCGCCGGCGGGCACGCTCGACATGATCGAGAGCCTCAAAATGAGCTGGGCCCGGTCCGGCCCGTTCACATGGTCGATCGTCGGGTTCCTGCTGCTCATGGCGCTGGTCGCGACGGGCTCCATCCTGCTGCTGGGTGTCGGCCTGTTCCTCGTGGGCATTCCGTTCGCCATCTCGTGCACCGCCGTCGCGTATTGCACGCTGTTCCCGCAGGCGAGCCCGCTGTGCCCCAAGTGCGGCTACGACCTCTCGCGGATCGGCGGGCCGCGGTGCCCGGAGTGCGGCTGGGAGCCCCCGATGCCCGCGACAACGCCTTCGGCACTCTGAGCGGTGCGCACCACGCGTCACTCGTGCGCGCCCTGGACGTCGCAAGCACCGCGTCCGGCGCTCGCTGCGGGACCAGATGGAGCGGGATGTCGCTTCGGCGCGGCCACGGGCGTGGGTGGGGCGGCGTGTTGGGTTGAACAGTGCGCGGCTGAACAGTGTGCGGCTGAACAGTGTGCGGCTGAACAGTGTGCGGCTGAACAGTGTGCGGCTGAACAGTGTGCGGCTGAACAGTGTGCGATTGAACAGTGTGCGATTGAACACTGTGCAGGCGTGGTGATGGTAGACGCCAGCAATGATCGCCCGTCAGCGTCCAAGGCGTAAGTTCTCCCGCCTCGTTGCTGAACCCGTGCTGAACTGCGTTTTCGGGCGTGACCGATCGACAAGTCAGTCCAAGAAAAAAGGCCCTGGCAGCACGCCAGAGCCGTTTTCAAGTGCCCCCCGAAGGACTCGAACCTTCGACCCGCTGATTAAGAGTCAACAGGGCAGCGTTGAAAACACAGGACTTACGACGCCACCTCCGCACCACGCCCCGCAGTCGGTTGCAGAACCGAACCCCGAAGCCCTCACCGACCCCGACCTGGCGGCGGTGGTCGCGGCATGGGCCGACCTGCCCCCGCCGATCCGCGCGGGCATCGTGGCGATGGTGAGGGCGGTGCCTGAGCCCACGGAGCCCCCGAAGCCACTCAGCCCGTCAGGCAGGCCTCAGGGAGTGCCGCGATCGACCTAGCGGCCTGA
>Ga0154020_10001794_pt1 | contig 26340 bp, 26 predicted proteins | sample Klosneuvirus_201_FD_109709 | JGI IMG/M metagenome (GOLD analysis project Ga0154020, IMG submission 109709) | Active sludge microbial communities from wastewater, Klosterneuburg, Austria - Klosneuvirus_20160825_MG | ecosystem: Engineered > WWTP > Aerobic digester > Activated sludge | place...
GCGCCGAAAGTGAATTTCGTGCGCGTGGTGATCAACGGTGAGAACTGGGGCACGTACGTCAGCGCGCAACAGTTCAACAAGGACTTTCTGCGCGACGTCTATGCCACCACCAGCGGCGCACGCTGGCATGTACCCGGAAGTCCGGGCGCTCGTGCTGGCATGGAATATCTCGGCGACAGCATCGCACCTTACAAAGCCAAGTACGAGATCAAAACCAAGGACGCGCCGGCGCGCTGGAACGAGTTGATCACGATGTTCCGCGTGCTCAATGAGACGCCGGCCGACAACCTCGAGGCCGCACTCGCTCCGTTGCTCGACATCGATGAGACACTGCGTTTTCTCGCCGTCGATAATGCCCTGGTCAACAGCGACGGCTACTGGACACGCGCGAGCGACTACAACATCTACCAGGACACCGCCGGCCGATTCCATGTCATTCCGCATGACATGAACGAAGCGTTCGGCGGCGAAGGTGGCGGCCCCGGTGGCCCCGGAGGTCGCGGCGGCCGTGGTGGTCGCGCCGATGGACGCGGCGGCCCTCCCGGTGGGTTCCCCGACGGTCCGCCGCCCGGCGGCCCGCCTGGTGGATTCCCGGGTGGATTCCCGGGTGGCCCCCCGCCGGGAATGGGTGGCGGTCGCGGCGGCGGCCCGATGATGGGCGGAGGCCCCGATCTCGATCCGTTGGTCGGGTTGGATAACCCCACAACACCCTTGCGCTCCAAATTGCTGGCCGTGCCGGCGTTGCGGGCGCGCTATCTCGGCTACGCACGGCAGATCGCCGAGCGGGATCTCGACTGGGCGACACTTGGCCCACTCGTGGCGCAGTACCAGCGGATCATCGCCGACGATGTGAAGCGCGACACGCGCAAGCTGTACAGCACCGAGGCCTTCACGACCGGCGTGGCGGCACTCAAGGAGTTCGCCGACAAGCGGCGTGCCTACCTGCTGGAGAAGCTCCCGGCAAAATAGGACATCACTGACGCGCCACCGGCAGCGCAATAGCTCACGCGTTCGCCGCGTTGTTAACTTTGCCGGATGAAGATTCTCCTCGTCGGCGGCGGTGGCCGCGAACACGCGATCGCGGACGCGCTCACGCGCGAAAATGTGGCCGTCGACCTGCTGGCGACGCCGGGCAATCCCGGCATCGCACAGCTCGCCCGTGTCGCGTCGGTCAGTGCCACGAATATTCCCGGGCTCGTCGAACTCGCCGAGCGTGAGCAGGCGAAGCTGGTGATCGTCGGTCCTGAGGCGCCGCTCGAGGCAGGACTCGTGGATGCGCTGCAGCAGCGCAATATCCCGGTGTTCGGACCCACCATGGCGGCGGCGAAAGTCGAGACGTCCAAGGCGGAGACGAAGTCGATGATGCTGAACTTTGGCATCCCGACGGCGCACGCCGAGACACACCGACTTGCGTCCACGGCGAGGGAAGCCGTCACGTCGCGCTTCGGCGCGCCGGTGGTGATCAAGGCCTCCGGGCTGGCCGCTGGCAAAGGCGTGATTGTCTGTCACACGATCAAGGAGGCCTTCGACGCGATCGACCGCATTCTCGACGACAGAGCCTTTGGTGACGCCGGCAATGAGTGTCTGGTCGAATCGTTCATGACCGGCGAAGAGCTCTCGCTCTTTGCCATCGCCGACGGCACCGATGTGTTGCCGATGCTCGGTGCGCAGGACCACAAGCGCCTGCTTGATGGGGACGACGGTCCGAACACCGGCGGCATGGGCGCCTACACCCCAGTGTCGCTCTGCACGCCAAAGCTGGTTGACGACGTCACGGAGTGCATTTTCCTGCCGACGTTGCACGCGATGCGCAAACGCGGCGCGCCGTTTTCGGGTCTGTTGTACGCGGGTCTGATGCTCACGCCCGAGGGGCCCAAAGTGGTGGAGTTCAACTGCCGCTTTGGCGATCCGGAGACACAGGCGATCCTGCCGATGCTGACCAGCAGTCTGCTTGACCCCATGATGACCGTGGCGCGCGGGGCAAAGCTCAAACACGTCGCTCCATTCACATGGCGTGATGGCGCATCGGTCACCACCGTCGTCGCGTCGTCAGGATATCCGGATGCACCGAAGACCGGTGCCGGCATCGAGCTGCCGTCGTTTGGCGACGCGATTCGCGTCTATCACGCCGGCACGACGCGCGCCGCCGATGGCGTATTGCGCACCAGCGGCGGTCGCGCTTTTGCGGTCACGGCGGTCGCGCCTACCTTCTCTGCCGCGCAGCGGGCGTCGCGCGATGCCGCTGCGGCGATCGGCTTTGACGGGGCCATCTACCGGCGGGATATCGGGTGGCGAGAGGCCGCGCGCATCGAGGCCGCGGCGCTGGCCGTCGAATCGTCGGCGCATGACGAAAACGTCGGACGAAACGAGACGACTCGTTCCGACCCGGATGCCCGAACTTCCTGAAACGGAAACGATCGCGCGCGATCTCGATGAGAGCATTCGCGGCGCGATCGTTCGTGACCTCGTCGTGTTGCGCGACGATGTGTTGCGGGAGGTGGATGCGGCGGGGCTCGCGTCGGCACTGCTCGGCGCGGAGGTGCGGCGCGTCTGGCGACGCGCCAAACTCATCGTACTCGACGTTGCCGAGGCGCGGCACGCCGAGGCCATGGTGCGATGGCACCTGGTAGTCCAGCCACGGTTCACCGGTGGGCTCTTCATCGAGCGCAACGCAAGTCCCGAGGAAATCGGGAGCTATGTCTGCGTCTCGTTCGGGCTGACGGACGGGCGGCGCCTGCACTATCGCGATGTCCGCCGGCTGGGCACGGTGGCGCTGATGTCTCCCGCGCGATTTGCCGCCTATTCCGCGGCACTTGGTCCCGAACCTCTTGACCCGGCGCTCGGCGACGCCGAGTTTTCGGTACTTCTTCGGGCTTCAAGACAACCACTCAAGGTGGCGCTGATGGATCAGCGTCGACTGGCGGGGGTTGGCAACATCTACGCGAACGAGGCACTGTGGCGGGCCGGACTCGATCCCTCACGCGAAGCACGATCGCTCTCCGACACGGAATCAGCCGCGCTGCGCGCCGGGCTGCAGGCCGTGCTGCTCGCCTCGATCGCGGCGCGTGGCACCAGCTTTCGCGACTATCGGGACGCGCGCGGTGAGCGTGGACGCTTCGTGGAGCAGTTGGCCGCGTACGGCCGCGCCGGCGAGCCCTGCCAGCGATGCGGGCACCGTCTCGTGGGTACGCATGCGATCGATGGCCGCAGCACCGTCTTCTGCCACACCTGCCAGCGCTGACCGTACGCAGACGTCGGCGGCACGCGCGGCCAGCGTCGCCCCACGTACCAAGGCGCGCCAGGCGAAAGCGATTCGCCCGGTTGCCGAACAGCTTGATCTCGCCGTCGGTTCAATCGAGACCGATGTCGCGCGACTTCGGGCCCATGTGCGGGCGGGCGCGCGCAATGTGCCCGGGGTGTACATCATGCGTGGCGCACACGGCGACGTGCTGTACGTGGGCAAGAGCACACAATTGCGAACGCGTTTGCTGTCGTATTTCCGGCTGCCGTGGCCGGCGCATCGACATGCGCGCATGTTGCGAGAGACGGCCAGTATCGAATGGGAAGAATTGCCGAGCGAGTTTGCGGCGTTGTTGCGCGAAGTCCGATTGATCCGCTCGCACCTGCCTCGGTACAACACCAAGTCGGCGCGACCACTTGACCGGTGGTGGGTCATCACCGTCACCGGAGGCTCGGTTCCGCGGCTCAAGGTGCAACGCGCCAGCGCGGCATTTCGCAGCACGCAATCCGGGGCCGCGTCGTTTGGCCGGACCACCATGATCGGGCCGTTTACCAGCCGAGCGCCGCTGGTGGCCGCGCTGCGCGTGTTGAATGACGCACTGGGGCTGCGCGACTGCCCCGACCGCGTGCGCATGTTCCTCCGCGACGAGAGTGAGCTGTTTGATGACGTCGCATTTCCGCAGCTCGCCCGCACCCCCGGCTGCCACCGCTACGACACGCGCCGTTGCCTTGGCCCGTGTGTCGGCGCGTGCACCGAGTATGAGTATCGCACGCAGCTGACGCGCGCCCGTGCCGTGCTCGAAGGCCATGACGACTCGCCGCAACAGACACTCGTACGTGAGATGGCCGTGGCCAGCGCTGCGCTGTCGTACGAGCGGGCCGGCTGGTTACGCGACCGACTGGCAGCGCTGCAGGAGCTCGACGATCAGTTGACCCGGGTGCGAGACGCGATTTCGCGGCCAACCGGTGTGTATGCCGTCGCCGGACGGGATGGGGATGATCGTGTATACCTGATTCGACAGGGGCGCGTGGTGCACGAAGCGCGCTGCACCGATCTTGACGCGATGACACGGCTGCAAGATCAGGCGGGGCTCCCCGAGATCCAGGCCATCGGCATCCCGGCGGATCAGCTGGATGAAGTGCTGATGGTCGAACAGTGGTTCCGGACACGCGACGGCGTGGTCGCCACCGTGGTGGAGGCGCTGCAGCGACTCAGAGACGCCGTCGCCACAACGGTCAGCCCTGCCCAGCCCACCGCGCCTACTCTTCCGTGACGTCGATCTCTTCGTCGTCGGGCAGCAACTGAATCAGCTCGGCGTCTGACTGCCGTCCGTTGATGTACAACTTGGCGACACTCGGCTGCAGTTTGAATCGACGCGCGCCCGCCGCACCGGGGTTAATCACCATGCGTCGTGCGGCCCGCGTGATGATCTGCTGGTGTGTATGCCCGTACACGATGACGTCGGCGTGCATGTAGGCGCCCACCAATCGCGGCGGGTTTGGCGCGCCGATCTCGTGGCCGTGCGTGACCACGACGCGCACCTGCTCGAACATCTCGTCGATACGCTCGACCAGATCTGGCCGCCCAGGCGCGTCGGTGTTTCCCCACACCGCACGCACCGGTGCAATCGTAGCCAGCTCGACGAGCACATCGGGCGGGCCAACATCGCCGGCGTGGAGGATCAGATCGACGCCCGCCAAGGCGCGAAAGACTTCGGGACGCACAAGGCCGTGCGTGTCGGAGATGAGTCCAATGGTAAGCACAGACGAAAGCTACCTACGACACGGCTCAGCCGCTCTGTTCATCCTTGCGTCGCTTGAGCGCAGCCAGGGCGCCAGTCCCATCTACCGTACCGGGAAATCGCTCGGCCATTCGCCGCAGTTCCACATTGACGCGTCCGGGGTCAGCCAGCGGACCCAGGTAAAGATCGATCAACCGATGTGAGGCGTACAATTCGTCATTGGCCGTCGCCTGCGGCGCACGTCTGATGCGGAGAAAGAGCTCTTCGGCGCGGCGCGGATCTCCCGCGGCGGTGGCGTTGAACTCGGCCTCGGCGCGCAGTGATGCGATGTCCCCGTGCCCGTCTGCGCCTGTGCGTGCGGCGTCGAACTCCGCGCGCGCTTCGTCTACTCGCCCGGCCGCCGCGAGCGCTTCCGCGCGCGAGTGCGCCACCGGCGCCCGTCCCCGCCCACCGGGCTGGAGAAAGCTCATGACGACATGCGTCGAACACCACTGGACTGTCTTCACCGCAACCACGCCGGCCGTCACCATTCCGAGGGCAATCAGTGGCGCGGCGACGATGCGCCATGCCGAGCTGACACCAACGGCACGGGCGAGCACGAAACCGATGGGCGCGAGCAGGACTACGCCCATCGCGGCGGCCACCACCTGGTTTCGCCGCGCGCGTTTGCGCTCGCCGGCCACGGCACGTTCAAACATCTCATTGTCGATGCCCGTCATTGGACTCCGGGTTGGAACGTCACGCAGTGTGGTCCGGTCCCTCTACGCGTCTTCGGCCCATCGTTTGCCCAGCGTGTGTTCGACCTCGAGGTGGTCGAGCACCCGCGCCACCATGAAGTCGACGAGTTCGGAAATCGTTGTGGGTCGATGATAAAATCCAGGTGCAGCGGGCATCACGATCGCTCCCGCGCGCGTGAGTTGCGCCAGATTCTCCAGATGAATCAACGAGAGCGGGGTCTCGCGCGGTACCACGATGAGACGCCGCCGTTCTTTGAGCGCAACATCCGCTGCGCGCTCCACCAGCGAGCGAGAGGTGCCATGCGCCACGGCGCTCACCGTGCCCATGGAACACGGGCAGATCACCATCCCGGCGGAGCGCGCCGAACCGGACGCCGGCGCGGCGCCGCGATCGGCATCGTCGAACACTGTCACACACGCGTCAAAGGCGTCGGCACCCACGTGGCTACGCAGCGCCGCCAGATCGGGAATTCCCGACTCGGTCTGCAGCAGTCGGAATCCGTGTCCGGAGACGATCAGCCAAGTTGGGACCTGATACGCCACCAATTGCTGCAGCAGGCGCACCGCGTAGGGCGCACCCGACGCTCCCGTGATGGCGAGGACAATCGGCAAGCGACGCGTGCTGGCCGCGGCGCTCATACGCGTCCGAGTGACAGGCGTGCCACGAGCACAACCAGCAAGAAGCCGATCGAGATGAAACCGTTCATCGTGAAGAACGCCGCATCGACCTTGCTGAGATCATCAGCCTTCACCATGCGGTGTTCGACAACCAGCATGGCAGCGACACCGGCGACACCCGTCCAGAGCAATCCCTGCACGGCGGGCGTGGCATCGCCAAGCGGACGTGCGGCGACCACCACCCCAAGACAGAGCACAGAAATCACGTGCAGCGCGCGCGCCAACCGGATGGCCGCCGGTACACCGATCGTAGATGGAATGGAGTGCAGACCGTTGGCCTTGTCGAAATCGGCGTCCTGCAGCGCGTAGATCATATCGAACCCGCCGCTCCAGGTGACCACCACCAGGGCCAACGCGCAGAGCAACCACCACGGATCACTCCACGCGCCGGTGACGGCGAGATAGCCACCGACGGGAGCGATACTGAGTCCCAAACCGAGCCACAGATGTGACCAGCGCGTAAAGCGCTTGGTGTAGCTGTAGCCAAGAACCCAGAGCAGTGCGATTGGCGACAGCCACGCGCAGAGTGGGTTGAGCTGGTACGAGGCAAAGACGAACAGCAGCGACGCGACGACGACGGACCCTTTTGCTTGCGTGAGCGTGAGGGCGCCACGCGGCAGTTCGCGATTGGCGGTACGGGGATTCACGGCATCGACGTCTCGGTCGACGATGCGATTGAACCCCATGGCCGCAAAGCGCGCCGCCGTGAACGCCAGTATCACGTACGCGATCACCCGCCCCGAGATCGGCGCGATCGTGCTCGCGATGAGCACGCCGACCAATGCGAACGGCATCGCAAACACCGTGTGCGGCAGTTTGACGAAGTTGGCCAGTCGCACGGGAAGCGACGCGCCGTCGATCAGCTGGCCGTCGCGTGCGCCCTTGGGCGGCGTGATCGGCGATTTCATGTGCGGCGCGGCGTTGGTCATACGCGCGGCACCGCCGGCAGGCCAAGCGTGCTCCACATCGCATCCACGCGCCGCTTGGTGGCGTCATCCATGTCGATCACCTTCGGCCACGCGCGTGTGAACCCTTCCTCCGGCCATTTGCGCGTCGCGTCGATGCCCATCTTGCTGCCATACGTGAACGCCCGGCTGGCGTGATCGAGCACGTCGACCGGCCCCATGGTGAATCGCACATCGCGTTCCGGATCCATGTTGTTGAGCGCCACCCACCACGCCTCCACCGGGTTGCGCACGTTGATCTCCTTGTCGACCACCACCAGCACCTTGGCCAGCGACATCAGTCCCTGCCCCCAGAGTGCGTGCATCACCTTGTCGGCGTGGCCGGGATATTTCTTGTCGATGGAGACGAACACCAGATTGTGAAATCCACCCTCTGCCGGCATGTGGTAGTCCACAATCTCCGGCGTGGTGAGCTTGAGCAGCGGCAGAAAGATGCGTTCGGTGGCGTGCCCAAGATAGAAATCTTCCATCGGCGGGCGCCCCACGATGGTGGTGACGTACACCGGGTTCGTGCGCATGGTCACGGCGGTCACGTGCACTCGCGGGTACAGATCGGCTTCCGAATAGAAGCCTGTGTGATCGCCGAACGGCCCCTCCACCACCATCGGTTCGGCGGGATCGATGTAGCCTTCGATCACGAACTCCGCGTCGGCCGGCACGTCCAGGTCACATGACACGGCCTTGGCGAGGCGCACCGGGTCCTTGCGCAGAAATCCGGCGAAGAGAAACTCGTCGATGTTGGGCGGCAGTGGCGCGGACGCCGAATACATGCTGGCCGGATCGCTGCCGATGACGATGCACACTGGCATCTTCTCGCCACGTTCGGCCATCTGACGCATATGCTCTGCGCCGGTCTTGTGACGCTGCCAATGCATGGCCACGTGTCGCTTGCCCAACTGCTGGACGCGGTACATGCCGACGTTGCGAATGCCCCGCACCGGATCTTTGCTGATCACGGCGGTCATGGTGAGGTACGGCCCACCATCCTCGGGCCAACAGTGCAGGACGGGGATCTTGTCGAGATCGATCTCATCGCCACGCCAGACAATTTCCTGACACGCGGGCGTGCCGCCTTTGACGCGCGGGGGAAACTTGGAAATTTCGAGCAGGCGTGGCAGCAGCGACAATTTGCCCAGAAATCCGTCGGGCACCTTGAGGTCCATCAGCTGCGTGATGCGTGCGCCGATCGCATCCAGATCGTCCACGCCCAGTGCCAGCGCCATACGGCGCATCGAGCCGAACAGATTGATCGCCACCGGATACGGAGAGCGAGTGCCGTCGCGCAGCACCGGATGTTCGAACAGCAACGCCTTCCCGCCACCGGGCATTTTCGACACGCGATCGGCGATCTCGGTGATTTCGAGATGCACTTTGACCGGCGCCGTGATGCGATGGAGTTCGCCGGCGCGATCGATCGCTTCGAGGAAATCAGAGACGGTGTCGAGGGACATCAGGGAGTGCGTGAGCTGGAAAGAGGAAGAGCAACTGCCTTTCTACCACGAAGAGCACAGAGGACACACCGGTGTGAGTACAATGCTTGTGCACCGGAGTTGGTTCACACTTTCGTTTGACCGACGTGAATGGCGGCGATGCCGAGCGTGAGGGCCTGCCAGGTCACGGTATCGAATCCCGCACGCTGCATGCGCGCGGCGAGTTCGTCGCCCGTTGGGAACTGCGCCACAGACATCGGCAGATACGTGTAGGCGGATTGGTGACCGCTCACGAGGCGGCCGATCAGCGGCAGCACGTTGTGGAAGTAGGCGTGATACCCGGCGCGGACGATGGCGCTGCGTGGCGTCGAAAATTCCAGAATGACAAACCGTCCCCCGGGACGCACCACACGCCGCACTTCGCGCAGTCCGGCATCGAGATCAGCGACATTGCGAATCCCGAAGCTCACGATCGCGCCGTCCACGCTGGCATCCGCAAACGGCAACGCCAACGCGTCGGCGCCAACGGGCGACAGCACCGCGCGAGGCGCCTTGCCGTCGCCATGTTGGAGCATCGGCACGGCAAAATCGGCGCCGACGATGAACCCCGTGAATCCGGGCTGTCGGCTGAGCATGGCGCCCACGTCGAGGGTGCCCGCACAGAGATCGAGGTACGTGCCCTGCGGCCGTTCGGTCCATGCCAGCGCTTGCAGCGCCTTCACACGCCACGCTTTGTCGATGTTGAGCGAGAGGACGTGGTTGAGCAGGTCATAACGCGGTGCGATGTCCGAAAACATCTGCTGGACATAGTCGCGCTTCCCCTCACCGCGCGCTGCACTGGCGGCGCGATCCACGGCCGCACCGGCATCGGCAACATCGCGAGCGGGCGGCGGGCTTGCGGAAGGCACATCGTCTTGGGTGGCCACTGGCATCTGCGAAACATCTCGGGACGGGAGAGAGCGAGCAAGCGGTCCGGCGGGTCCGGAACACGAATCGTGCTTTGCGCTGGTCGATTGGTGCACGTGGAACTACCTTGTCTCACCGCATGCCGACCTCCGACGAGCTGGCCGCTCTACCAGACGCCGATGTCGTTCGTCTCGCCCAGCAGGGGCGCGAACTCGCTTTTCGCGAGCTCGTGCGCCGCTACGAACGACCGGTGTTCTCGCTCGTCTATCGAATGGTCCGCGACCGGGAACTGGCCGAGGACCTGTCGCAGGACGCGTTCATCAAGGTGCTCAACCACATCGATCGGTACAGCCCCGAGTTCAAGTTCTCGAGCTGGCTGTTCAAGATCGCCAACAACGTCGCCATCGATCATCTGCGACGTCGGCGCATCGACACGATCAGCATGGACGGGTCCCCGCACGCCTCCACAGCCGCCGAGGTCGAGTCGTCGGCGCTGCAACTGGAGTCCGAGCAGGAGAGTGCGCTCGATGAAATGGAGGCCAAGGAGCTCGGGTCAGCCATCGAAATTGCGATCGCCAAGCTCCGTCCCGAGTATCGCGCCTGCATCATGCTGCGTCATGTGGAGGGACGCGCCTACGAGGAAATCGCCGCCACGCTCGATCTCCCGCTGGGCACCGTCAAAACGTATATCCACCGCGCTCGACACGAGCTGCGGAAGGCGCTGGAGCCACTTCGTGAGTAACGGTCAGCCGAACTTGAATTCCGACATGTTTTCCCAGAAACCGCCTGAAACTCCCCGGGAGACGGGCCCGTACGCCCAGGTGGAGGCTCCAATGCAAGAAAGACACCTGCGACCTGACGAAATCGAGCTCCTGCTGGACGGGGAGGAAGGATTCGGCGTAGCGCCCCTTCGGGCCCACGTCCGACATTGTGCGTTCTGTGAGTCCGAGCTGGACCAGGCCCGGGAGTTGATGGTGGCGCTTGATACCCTGCCCGATTTTGCGCCGTCGCCCGCCTTCGCTGACCGGGTCATGAGCCAGGTGCAGGTCTTCGAGCCGTGGCACGCAGCCGCCATGAACACGGCGCAGCAGTTTGTCCCAGCCTCTCGTCCGGCCCGCGTCGCGGCTGGAGCCGGGGTGGCGGTCTCCGCTGGTCTGATCACAGCGGCAGGCACGTGGGCGGTTGCCCGTGCCGATATCGCGCTCCTGATGACCCAGATTGGCCTCGAGAATGTCCGCACGCAGGTGAGTGCCGCCACGAGCGATCTGGTGTCGACCGTGCTCGGTCAGCCCGGGCTCGCAGCGATGCAGTCCAGCACCCCCGAGATGATGGCCCTGATCATGGGCGGATTCGTCGCGGTCACCGGTCTTGGGGTGGTCGGGCTTCGGGCGCTGGCCACCGCCTCCCGCCGCGCGCGCTAGGGGTTGGCGGCCATGGACTCGCTGGCCAACTCCGGTCCCATCGCGGTTGCAGGCATCTTCGGCATTGGGCTGCTGATCGGGCTGATCGTGCTCACGACCGCTGAAGACTCGCTCACGGCGGTCGCCAAGGCCGCGGCGCGGGACATTGGCGGCAGTTTCTGGGTCGGGCTGCTCTGGCAGGCGCTCGCCGTCCCGCTGTTGGCCGTTCTGGTGCTCGGTTGTGCGATCACCATCATCGGCATCCTGGCGATTCCCATCGCGGTGCTGGCGTGGGGGCTCGCATACGCCGGCGCCTTCACGCTCGGACTGCTCGCCGTCGCTCTCGTGATCGGGCGCGCGGTCGCCGGACGCGGCAAGGCCACGGGCTCACGCGCCGCTGCCCTCCGAGGCCTCGTCGTGGGCCTCCTCGCGCTCAGCCTCGTGTGGTTGGGCGCTTCCCTGCTCTCATCCGTTCCGGTGGCTGGAGTGCTTTCGCGGTTAATCGCACTCGGGTTCACTTGGGCCGTGGCCACCGTCGGCCTCGGCGCGGTGGTAACGTCGCGCGGCGGCATCGCCAAGATCCGCATGGAAACGACGCTCACCGAAGTGGCCGTGCCTTCGTGGCAGACGCCCACCCCCGTGCAGGGTGTAGTCGCGGCACGCCGTCCGGTCAGCGCAAACGTCGCACCGTCAGTAGGTTCGGAGTCCGAGCAGCTGTAGCCCTCCGCGTACGTGCGTGTGGTCAGCGTGTGAACGCGTCTGCTGCTTCGCACCCTTTGACGCCCCCGATGTCTGCTCCCCGTCGATTCATTGTGATCTTCACCGTCGCGCTGCTGCTGACGTGGATCACGCTCGCGATCGTGGCCTTCGGCCAGCTGCCGGATCGCATCCCGATGCACTTTGGTCCGTCCGGCGAAGCCGACAGCTACGCGGACAAGTCGGTGCTGTCGTGGTTTGGGCTCCCCCTGGTTGGGGTCATCACCACGCTGATGCTGCTGGGGTTGGCGCACGCGACACATCGCCACCCCACCATCTTCAACATGCCGGCGAAAGAGCAACTGCTCGATCTGCCCACCGAGGCGCAGCAGCCGTTTCTCGAAGAAATCGCCATCTTCATGTCGCTGATGGCCACCTCCGTCGTGCTGCTCTTTGCCGCGATTCAGTATGACTCGTGGCGCGTCGCGCTCGGCCAGCAGCAAGGACTGTCCACCGTCACCCTCGGTGCGATGGCGCTCAGCGTCGGCGGCGTGCTGTTCGCGATGCCGCTCTGGATGGTCAAGTTCAAGCGCGGTATCAACGATGCACATGCGCGATTGAACGCCGGCACGCGTCGCTCGTCGTAGGGGGCCCTACGCTGCAGTAAACAGCACCACGCGGGCACCGCGCTCGAGGCAGCACTGCCGAGCGGCGTTGCCATCGCGTACGGCCAGCTCGATGAAGCCACTCGAGCCCACCAGCGCCACCAGTTCTCCGGGTGAGGCGTCGCCGTACGTGCGCACCACGCGCACCGTCTGATCGGCCGCGCGCACAAAGGCGGCGTGACGCGCCACCAGATTGGTCATCACGTTGCCGAAGCGGTCGATCGTCAGCACCTCGCCGTCAAGCGATCCGTCAGCCAACCGACGCGGTTGCGGAGTGCGACGACGCACCGGCTCGTGCAGGGGCTCACCAAGCTGGTCGAGCGCCTCACCACACGCCACGCGCGCCGCCGCGGGTGCGAAGACATCGCGTCCGTGAAAGGTCGGGGACGCATGCGGATCGACCGGCAGCGCCACCACCCGCGCATCGAGTGCGAAGAGCGCCGGTGACAACACCCCGTTGTCCGGCCCGACCAGAAAACGACCGTCACTCTCCACCGCGATCGCCGCGCGCGACGTGCCAACGCCGGGGTCGACGACGACCAGATGCACCGTGCCCACGGGGAAACGACGCCAGTACCGTGCGAGGGTAAGCCGCGCGTGTTCGATGTCGTGCGCCGGAACATCGTGCGACATGTCGAGCAGCGCCACGCCGGGCGCCTGCGTGGCAAGCACCCCTTTGAGTTCGGCGACGTACCCGTCGGCAGTGCCGAAGTCGGTGAGAAGAGTTATCGAGGAAGCCGGCATCGTTCAAACGTGCGTGTTCGGTGCGCGCGATGCCAGCGTACACACGGCATCCGGCACCACGTGGGTCACACTGCCACCCGCCGCCAGCGTCCGCTTTTCCACAACGCTGCCATGAGGATTCCGCGCGCGGCCGCAGTCAGCGCCAGCGTCCACCAGAGGCCGGTCGTGCCATACTGCGCCGCGGCCCAGGCGCCCACCGGAATACGCAGCGCAGTGATCGCGGTACTGCCGAGCATGGGTGCCAGCGTCCATCCAGCGCCACCCATGGCACTCTCCAGAACCACTTCCGCTCCCAGAAACAGCTGACAAAACGCCGCAATCTGGAGGTAGTGCGCAGCCTCGGCGACCACGGCCGTGTCGGTGGAAAACACCCCCGCCAACGTCTCCGGAATCGCAACGGTTACCAGTGCCATCATGCCGCCGAGCACACTCACCAACGAGACGGCGCTCCACCCGGCACGTCGAGCACGATCGACATCGCCCGCACCGAGACTCTGTCCAACGATGGCGGCAACGGCGGCACCGGCACCGACGGAAACGACGTACACAATGCTCTCCACGCGAAAGCCCAGACCGAGCGCTGCGAGCGCCGGTGTGCCAAACTGCGTGGTGGTCCGCGTGAGCAGCACGTAGATGAAGCTGAACACGACGCCGGTGGTGGCAGCCGGCGCGCCGATGCGGGCGATACGTGCCCAGATGTCGAGTCGCGGACGACCCACCACCAGCAGCGCACGTTTGCGCAGCAACATCACGCCGACGAGAAACGCGACGCCGCGCGGCACGATGGTGGCCAACGCGGCGCCACGCACACCCAGTGGAGGAATGGGTCCGACGCCGAGAATCAGCATCGGATCGAGCGCCAGCCCCATGACGGTGGTGAGCAACAGAATGTACAGCGGTGTGCGCGTGTCACCGACGGCGCGAAACGCGGCATCGACGGCAAAGAAGCCGAAGATGAGCGGCATGCCAAGCAGATAGTAGCCGAGGTACTGCGAGCCAATCGCGGTGACGGCGGCGTTGGTCTCCATCAACGCGAACAGCAACGGCATTAGCAGCGGCGACGCCAGTGCAATCACCGTGCCCAAACCAACACCGAAAACAATGCCGTCGCCGACGGTGCGCGCAGCTTCCCGCGGTCGCCGTTCCCCATGACGTCGCGCCGTGATGGCATCGACACCAATGCTCACCATTTCGCCAATGGAAATCACCAACCAGATCCAGAAGACACTGCCGGTCACGGCCGCCAGTGAATCGGCGCCGAGATACCGACCGATCCAGAACGTATCGACCGTGTGAAACGTCGTCATCAACAAGTTCGCCGCAATCGCAGGCAACGCGACGCGGCGAATGGTTTGTGGCAGGGGTTCGCTGACCAGCGCACCCACCGGCGCGCCCGGTTCGGACGCGTCGGTGTGGAGAGGTGACGTCATGCGTGCAGGTTCAGCGTCCGTATGCGGCTCAGGCGCCGTACCGCTCGTCCATGCGCGACATCACACGAAGCGCGATCTGTTCGATTTCTCGCGCCGCCTTCGATGCCGGTTCTGCATCGACGATGGGCCGGCCGATGTCACCGCCTTCCTGCACGCGCGGATCGAGCGGAATCTGTCCGAGCAACGGCAGATCACAGTCGGCCGCCAGGCGCGCACCGCCACCGGTGCCGAAGACGGCAATTGGCTTGCCCGTCTCGGGGTTTTCGAAGTACGACATGTTCTCGACAATGCCGAGCACGGGCACTGCAGTGCGCTCGAACATCTTCACACCACGCAACGCATCGCCCACCGACACCTGTTGCGGGGTGGTGACGATCACGGCGCCGTGCACCTGCGTGGCCTGCACCAGTGACAGCTGCGCGTCACCGGTTCCCGGCGGCATATCCACCAGGAAATAGTCGAGCTGTCCCCACGCGACATCGCGCAAAAACTGCGTGATGATCTTCATGACGATCGGGCCGCGCCAAATGGCCGGCTGCTCCTTTTCGATCAGGAAGCCGATGGAGATGACTTTGATGCCGTAGGCTTCGAGCGGAATGATCTTGTCGTCGCGCACCGGTGGTGCGGCGTCGACGCCCAGCATGAGCGGCAGGTTGGGGCCGTAGATATCCGCGTCCATGATGCCGACGCGTTTTCCCTGCCGTGCGAGTGCAATCGCCAGGTTGACGGCCACGGTCGATTTGCCGACGCCGCCTTTTCCAGACGAGATGGCAATGATGCGGCCGAGGTTTGGATACTGAACCGGGTCCGGCACTTTGGGAGGGGCCTTGGGCGCCGGCGCCGCGTCCATCACCGGCAGCGGGCGTCGTGGCGCGCCGGCAGCGCCGGCGGTTGGGGCCGCTGGAGTGCCCTGACGTGCGGGCGTCGGCGCCGGATCGGTCTGGGCCGGGTCGCGCACGTCGACGCGCACGTCGGCGACTCCTTTGATGGCCTCGACGGCCTGGCGGACATCACGCACCAGCGTGGCGTCATCCGCCGCGCCCAGCATAAGCGTGAGGCGAACCTTGCCGTCGACGGTCGTGGCGATATCCCGCACCATGTCGGCCGCCAGCACATCGGCGCCGGTCCGGGGATTTTTCACGGCCGCGAGGGCCTCTGAGATGCGTTCCTGAAGTGTTGACATGGCGTGAAAGGTAGACGGGTGGCGGGAGTGGGGTGAAGGGAGCGTGCGCAGCCGGGCGCCTGCGTTCGGATGGCCGAGGGTGCAAGGAAATGGTGACGGACCGATGACAGGCTGGTGCTATGCTGGCCCTGCCTTCGGCGCGGGCTCACACCGGCGGCCGGGGCCGGTGCGCGGCACAGGGCGGCGCACCATTTCACGGATAGATCCCGAGGCACACATGTCCACCATTGCTCTTCGCATCTTGGCAGGCGCTGCGGCCCTGCTGCTCACCATCGCCGCGGTCGATGTTCCCGGCGCGCGCGCGCAGACGGCATATCCCACGGCCGAGGGCACGACGGCCACCACGTGCGGCACGGGCGTCCTGCAGTTCTGTGGCACCGAAACCATTCAGAAGTGTGAATGGACGTTCGAGGTCGATCTCAACCTCTTCACGCGCTCCGGCGGGATCAAGGTCGGCAAGTACGAATGCAAGAGCTACGGCTACAAGACGTTGTACAAAGACCAGCGCGAAGTCACGATTCCGGGCTGCTCCACAATCGGCGGTGGCAGCCGAGGCGCCGGAATGACCGGAACGCGCGGATCAGGTGAAGACGACGGCGGCGATTTCTGCTTGTAGGGAAATCACATGCGCCCAGCGTTGATCTCGACGGGCGCGGTGGTGCTGGTGCTGCTCGCAAGCGCAGTCGTTGATGCGCGGCGGGCAGCACCGTGGCCGACCATCGCGCAAAGCATGGACGCCGGTCCGCCTCACCGCGCGAGCGCGCACTCGGCATCGGCCGAGCGACGCATCGCGCGCCCGCTGCAGAGCGCCGTGCTGCTGCAGGCGATCGATTGCACCGGGAACCTGCGCATGTTGCACCTCCTGCATCGATTGCCGGTGCGGGATCGAATTCAGCTCGCGGTGCTGTGGTACGTAGGACCGGCATCGGACACGCTCCTGATTCGGCGCCTGCTGCCGCAGTGGACGTCGGCGGTGCCGCTGCACGCCGTGCCCTCGCACGTGCGCGCTGATCTCGCGCGCATGGGGCACACCAGCACGCCCGCACTGGTCGTGCTGGACCAATCGCAGCGCGTGCGATTCGCCACGCAGAGTCCCCGTTCCCCACGCGAATACGCCGGTCTTCGTCGCATCATCGAAGGGCTTACCTGGATCGAGGAGTTGTAGATGACGATTCCCCCATGCACGCGCCATCGCGCAACGGCCGTCTGTCGCGCTCTGCTGCTCGCGGCCGCATTCGTGCCGCTCGACGCGACGTCCGCAGACGCCCAGGCCTCCCGGAGCAAGGCGTCGGGTTCGGTTTCACCGCCAGCGCCGGATCGGCGACGATTTCGCGCCGATTCCTTTCTCATTCGCGAATGGTTGCGTGGCGGCACCAAGGAGCCAGAGCGATTTGTCGAACCCCGACAACTCGTTGTTGCCGGTGAGCAACTCATCGTCCTCGATATGGGAACGCGCGAAGTCTCCGCACTCGACGCAAAAACCGGCGCCGCGCGGTTCAGTCTCGCGGCGCGCGGCGAAGGTCCCGGCGAGTTCAAGCGCCCTGCGCTGCTGCTCGCGCGCGGCGCTGAGTTTGGCGTGATCGATCAGGTGACAGCGCGACTGACCATGTTTTCGGGACGAGGAACCTATGTCGGCGATACGCCGATGACGGACGCCGGGATGCTCGAAGGTGGGTGTCTGCTGAGCGCAGGACGCGTGTTGACGAAAGTCGCCGGGACAGACAACGCACTGCGCCTGGTGGACAGTACCGGAAGCGTGCGTCTCCAACGCTCGCTCCCGAGCTCGTCGAACGCACAAGATCATAGTGCGCTCATGGCCTCGGCCGATGTCGCCGGGCCCCTCGCGAATGGTGCGTGTGCGATTGTGCCACGTTACGGCGCGGTATGGTACTCCATCGTTCCCGGCGGAATGCCAGTGCCGCATCCGTATGTCGAGGCGGGCGTGTCTTCATTGCCGCGGGCGGAAAGCAAGACATTGGAAAAGGACTGGCGGTCGGAAACACGAACCGTGACCGAAATCAGCAACATTCCCCCAATCGCCCGAGGTGCGCTGACTATTGGTGATACACTCATCGTGCAGGCAGGCGCCACCAAGCGATTTCCATTTCTTCTACTCGACTACTACCACCTGCCGAGTGGCCGGTATGTATACAGTCGCCGGATGTTCGCGTCGTTCTCCGCGCTGACAATCGGTCCGGACGGCTGGTTTTACGGAGCGCTCATCGGCGACGAGAACGCCGCCGTGCTGGCGTTCACGCCGGCAACGCGATTGCCCGGCAAGGGTCCAGCCGGTGCCCCCGTCAAGCCCACGACGGCCGTGCCGCATCAGCGGTGACGTGCCGCCGTGCTGCGCCGACCTGATGCAGATCGGCGCCGCAGTGCGCGTGCCACAAGACTGGGAGACGGCGGTCCGGCCGACCGAGCGGAGGATGTCGAGCGGAGGAAGGATCGACCGGTCTGCCGTCTCTCAGTCCGGCAACTGGCCCGTGCTCAGGTAGTGGCGCGCATCGGCTACAACGCGGGTGCGAACCTCGATCAGCGAACCGGTCAGCATCGCACCGGACGCTTTGGCATGACCGCCTCCACCATAGGTGCGGGCCAACTGCTGCACGTCCACGGCTCCGGCACTGCGGAATGACACTTTCACCTTGCCATAACCCAAGTCGCGAAAGAACAGCGCCAGCCGCGTCCCGGCGATACTGCGTGGATGTTCGACGATGCCGTCGAGTTCTTCGCTCGTGACATCGTACTTCTCCATGACACCGGCCTCGACCGAGATCCAGGCCATGCCGAGTGCCGCGTCCACCTCGAGCGACCCCAGCGCGTCGCGCAGCAGCTCCATGCGGCCAACGCTGACCTGCGCGTAGATCCGACGATACATCTCTTCGGGGTCTACGCCAGCCGCCAGCAACACCGCGGCGATCGCATGCGCGCGAGGCGAGGTATTACTGAAGCGGAAACTGCCGGTATCCGTGAGAATGGCGCAGTACAGTGCGCGCGCAACCAGTGGCGTGATTTCAAGTCCCAGCGTGGTCGCCACATCGAAGACCAACTCGCCGGTGGCGCAGGCGGCCGTATCCGCCACGACGATGTCGCCGATGGGAATATCGCCGGCCACATGATGATCAATCACCGCCACCGGCACGGTCAGCGTGCGCACCTTGTCGGCCAGCACACCCACGCGACGGACGTCGTTGATGTCCAGCACGATGAGCGCGTCGATGGCTTCCAGCGCCGCGACGCCGCGAGATGTGGCGTCCTCGATGCCACCTTCGAGCAGGAAATTGAACATGCCTGGCCACGGCGTCGGATTGACGATGCGCACTTTCACCCCGCGCTGCGCCAGCAGGTGCGCGAGAGCGACTTCGGAGCCGCACCCGTCGCCGTCCGCATTGATGTGCGTCGACAACGCCACGGTCATCCCGGGCGTGAGCAGATCGGCGAGCGCGTGAATGGCCGCCCGTCGCGCGTCGGACGGACTCAACAGTTCACGCAGAATGTGCGATGTGGGTGTGGCGCCAGGTTCGCGCTCGGCCAACGAAGAGAGTGACATCGATCAGTGCGAGAGACTTGGCGCAACGCGCGCCACAACGTCCAACCAGCTGCAGAATACCCCACCAGCGCGGCGCGGCGCCCGGAGTGCCGGGCGCCGCGCAGAAAGATCACCAAATCGGAACCACTACGGCGTGCCCGACGCTTCCCGCTTGCCGATGGTCGAGTTACGCATGCCGTAGACGAAGTATGTCGTCATCCCGATCGCTGTCCAGACGCCCAGCAGCGTCCAGGTCAGCGCGGGCAGTTGCAGCATCATGTAGATCGTGGCACCGGCGCCGAGAATGGGCACCAGCGGCACGAATGGTGTCCGGAACGGTCGATCCAACTCCGGCGAACGCGAGCGCAGCACCATCACTCCGATGCAGACCGTCGCGAAGGCCGCGAGCGTCCCGCCCGACACCAGCTCGCCCAGCAGGCCGAGCGGGAAGAACCCCGCGATCACGAGCGCGATCAGACCAACAATCCACGTCGAGGCAGAAGGCGTCTGGTACTTGGGATGCACGCGAGAGAAGATCTTCGGCAGCAGTCCGTCGCGCGACATCGTGTAGAAGATGCGTGGCTGCCCCATCAGCATCACGAGCACCACGGAAGACAGACCCGCGACCGCGCCGATGTTCACGAGGTACTCGAGCCACTTGAGCTGCGGCACCGCCTCGAGCGCGGCAGAAACGGGGTGCGGCACGGCGAGCGCCGTGTACGGCGCCAATCCCGTCATGACCAGCGACATCAGGATGTACAACACCGTGCAGATGAGCAGCGAGGCCAGCATGCCGATGGGCAGATCGCGCTGCGGGTTCTTCGCTTCCTGAGCCGCCGTGGAGACCGCGTCGAATCCGATGTAGGCAAAGAAGACCACGGGCGCCGCGCGCAGCACGCCGGTGATGCCGTACTTGGTGCTCCCGTCCGCGTTGGTCACCATCTCCGGAATGAACGGTGTCCAGTTGTCGCGATTGACATAGGCGAAACCAAAACCGATCACCAGCAGCACGATCACCATCTTGATCGCGACAATGACGTTGTTGAACGTGGCCGATTCCTGCACCCCGCGCACGAGCAGCATGGTGAGTCCGAGAATCAGCAGAACGGCCGGCAGATTGATCAGGCCGTCCACCACCTGGCCACCAGCCGCGGTGCAGGCGTCGCGTGCCGTGAAGGCCGCCTGGGTGGCGGCGTTCATCAACGTGCCGCCGGTTGCGGTATCCACGCAGGTAAACGCGCGCACGACGTTGTGTCCGCCTTCCACCGCTAGCGGCGCTGAGGCGAACGCGGCCGGAATATGAATGCCCACTTCCCCGATCATGGCACTGAAGTACCCCGACCAGCCCACCGCCACCGTCGACGCGGCAAAGAGGTACTCGAGAATCAGGTTCCAGCCGATGAACCACGCCACCCCTTCACCCATCGTGGCGTAGCTGTAGGTGTAGGCCGAGCCGGCGATGGGAATCATCGACGCAAATTCGGCGTAGCACAGCCCCGCACAGAGGCAGGCCAGACCCGCCAGCACAAACGACAGCGAGACGCCAGGTCCCGCGAAGTTCGCGGCTGCCGTGCCGGTCAGGACGAAGATGCCGGCACCGATGATCGCACCAATGCCGAGCAGCGTGAGATTCAACGCGCCGAGGGTGCGCTTAAGGCCCCCCTCTGAGCTAGCGGCTTCCGCGCGCAACGACGCGATCGTTTTCTTGGACCAAAGTCCCATGGGGAGGTCGAAAGAAGGAAGAACTCAAACGGGGTGGCGTCGCAGACAGAGCGCGCGGGAAACGACAGCCGGACGTCGGCGCGAGGATGGACGCGAAGGGTGCGCACAGGACCCCATGCTGTCAACACGAACAGCCTGCCGCTGGCCGGTGCTATTCAGCCCAGGCCAGCGCCGCTTCTCGCGCTCGGCTGGGCCGTGCGCATCGATGTCAGAGCGAGTAGTTCGGAGCCTCGCGTGTGATTGTCACATCGTGCGGATGCGATTCCCGTAAGCCAGCCGTGGTGGTCCGTACAAATTCCGCTTCCGTTCGCAGCAGATCGATGGTGCCACATCCGACATAGCCCATCCCGCTGCGCAAACCACCGATCATTTGAAAGAGGACATCGCCAACCGGGCCCTTGTACGGCACGCGTCCCTCGATGCCTTCGGGCACCAGCTTCTTGGGCGACATTTCGCCGTCCTGGAAGTACCGATCGGCGCTGCCGTCCTGCATGGCCGAAAGTGAGCCCATGCCGCGAATCATCTTGAAGCGGCGGCCTTCAAGCAGGAACGACTCACCGGGGCTCTCTTCGGTGCCCGCCAACATCGAGCCCATCATGACACTCGAGGCACCGGCTGCGAGTGCTTTGACAATGTCGCCCGAATACTTGACGCCGCCGTCCGCGATCACCGGGACATCGCCGGCGCCTTCCACGGCGTCCATCACGGCGGTGAGTTGCGGGACACCAACGCCCGTGACCACGCGGGTCGTGCAGATGGAACCGGGGCCAACACCGACCTTGATGGCGTCAACGCCTCGTTCAACGAGCGCAGCGGCACCCGCGCGCGTCGCCACATTGCCGGCGATCAACTGCACTTCGGGAAACGCCTCGCGCACTCGCGCGGTTGCCTGCAAGACTCCGTCGCTATGCCCGTGGGCCGTGTCGATCACCAGCACATCGACACCTGCCTGAATCAGTGCGCGCGCGCGATCGAGAAAGTCGCCACCCGCACCAATGGCGGCCGCGACACGCAGCCGACCGTGTATGTCCTTGTTGGCGTCGGGAAATTGCCGGCGCTTGTGTATGTCCTTGACGGTGATCAGCCCTTTGAGAATCCCGGCATCATCAACCACCGGCAGCTTTTCGATGCGGTGTTTGCCGAGGATGCGTTCAGCTTCGTCCAGCGTGGTGCCGACCGGCGCGACGACGAGGTCTTCCGACGTCATGACATCGCGCAGCGGCCGATCGAGATCGCGCTCGAACTGGAGATCGCGATTGGTCAGGATACCAACCAGCGTGCCATGCTCGTTCACGATCGGCACGCCGGAAATCTTGAAGCGCATCATCAGCGCGACCGCTTCACGCAACGACGCCGTGGGCGACAGCGTGATCGGATTGAGGATCATGCCGCTCTCTGATCGTTTCACGCGGTCCACTTCGGCCGCCTGCCGATCAATGGACATGTTTTTGTGCAGCACGCCAATCGCGCCGTAGCGCGCCATGGCGATCGCCATCTCACTTTCCGTGACGGTATCCATCGCGGCTGAGACCAGCGGCACATTCAGCGAAATGCCGCGCGTGAAGCGCGAGCGGATGCTGACTTCCTTGGGGTGCGTCAGCGAGTGTCTCGGCGCCAGCAGCACGTCGTCAAACGTGAGCGCGAGATCCTCGCGGACGCGGGACGGGCGAGCGGCTGACGCGCCATTGCGCGAAAGCCCGCTACCGGTGTGTTCTCCGGAGGCGGGCTTGATGGGTTCGGTCGTCGAGGGTGCCATCTTTAAACGTAGACGGCGGCGGCGAGAGAATCCAGTCGGGCGACGGAGACAGTCCGTCGGTTCAGCCGATCAACGACCCGCCATCTTTCGAAGCCGCCGGCGCAGCCGTGGCGGGAGAAAGAAGCCTGCCGCGCTGACCATGCCGGCCAGGTTGACGTCGGAGAGTTCGTCCGGGTGGCCGCGCCAGTGGTCCATGAGCACGCGCTTGCCCGTGTTGGCCACCAGCCGCTGGAGCGCCATCATCAGCAGGAAGATGTCGTCGACTTCGCCGAGGAACGGCAGGAAATCAGGAATGAAGTCGACCGGCGACACGATGTACGCGACCGCCGCGAGAACCAGGAATCGATCGACCTTTGAGACGCGGCGGTCGCCGATCAGGCCAATCAGGAGGCGGATGTAGGCGGGAATCTGCCGAACGGCCTGCAGTACGGTTCGCTTGGCGCCAGTACGCGGCCGTGAGCGACGGGACCGGGGTTCGTCTTCGAAATCGTCGTCGTCATCGTGATCGCGCCCGTCGGTCGCCGCCATCTCCTGTGTTTCACCACGCTCGGCCAGACGACGGCGGCGCGTTTCGTTTCGGCGATCTTCGCGGTCGCGCGGATCCGGTCCGCGTCCCGTAAAAAGACCACGCTCGGGGCGTCCGGCCTTGCGGTCGGCTTCGCGTTCACGGGCCATTTCGGACAGGCGGCTGGTTGGCATCGGGAGGTGCTGAAGGTGACGGTGTGACTTGCGGCGACGCGTTCGAGGGCTGCACGGGTGCGCCAGCGGTAGCGGCGGGCGCTCCGGGCGACGGCGCACCGACCTGCTCGACGGCGGTTCGGGCAGCCGTCACAACATCGCCTGCGACGGTCATCGTGGTTTGCGCGACGCCATTCAGTACACCAACAGCCCGGTTAAGGAGCCCCATGGTTTCACTGATGGTGGTAACGGCGACCCCACCGCTGCGCAGTTTGTCTTCGACACCCTCGGCGAATCGTTGCAGCACATTGACCGGGGTGGGCGCTTTCTCGGCGTATCGCGCCTCGAGAAACTCCACATAGTCCAGCACTTGGTACAGCCGCTCATCACTCAGCGTTTCGAGTTTGCGATGAATGCGGTCACGGACGTATGGATTCACGAGTCCTCCGTATTGGGTCGGCCGAGCAGGCGAGCGGTATCGATGCACCTGCCGTACGACTCCGGGCGCGCGTCTGATTCAGCCGCGCCAGCGCTTGCGTTCGCCGCGCGCGTCGATGTGGCAATATGGCGTAGAAAACCGTCGGCTGCTGTACACGCCCAGACCACCTGCCAGCTCGGGGTGCATGCGCTCGACCCAGTCCACCGCCGTCTCCACGCGATAGGCGTCGAACAACGTCAACTTGCCGTCGCCATCCGCATCAATGGCAACATCGGCGGCGTCACCGTAGAGGTGGCGTGAGTCGCGCGCCGAGCCTTCGACGCCGGCGTTGTGCAGCGGCGTGCGAAATCCGCTGTGAACTTCGAGCGTGAAATCCATACGCTCTTCACCGCGACGGCGCGCCAGCTCACTGAGCACCAGTTCGATCTTGTCGAGCACGCGCGGATCGATGGCGACATAGCGCGGCCAGACGGTCTGCGAGTCGTGCGTAATGAAATCGCGCAGTTTGAGGTGTCGCGTGAGCGGCAGATCGAGCTGATCTGCGCGCACTTCGGCAAATCCATCCGGGCGCTCCGCCTGCTCATTCCGCGACCACTCGGCCGGATACCGTCCAATCTGATAGCCGTTCAGCGAACTCCCCAACTTGAGCTCAAAGGGCACCAGCACGGCGAGTCGCGGTTCAGCGATGCGCTGCGTCACGCCGGATCTGGTGACCGCCAGTTCGTAGAAGCCGGCCTCGAGTGGTGCCAGCAACGTATCGCCGGCGAGCGGACGTGCGACGTCACCCGACGCGGCACTGCCGACCTTCACCCACTGATACGTAAATCCGAGTGACGACCCGCGAATGGCCAGCGGGAACGCCAGCCGTTCTCCGGCGCGCACAAACCGCATGCGCACTTCTCCGCTGACGCCGCGCGCCATCACCGCCGCTTCGACGACGGGAACGGTGGCGCGGGCATTGTCGGCGGACGGATCGGCGCGCAGTTCCGTCGCCGGCTGGTACAGCACCGCCGCGATGATGGCCGTCACGCCACTGATGGTGATGGCTGTCTTGCGGATCATTGGGCGCCCCACCGCGCGCGCGTACCACGCACGTCGATATGTACGAACGGACCGTGCGCGGATGTCGCGGGATACACACCGATGCCCCCAACGAGGTCGGGATGTTCGCGTTCAACACGATCGGCTGCGGTCGCCAAGAGCTTCGCGTCGCGAATATCCGTACGGCCGTTGCCATCGAGGTCGCTCATCCAATCCCGCGCACCATTGACGATGTAGACATCAGCGGCGTCGCCGTACTGGTGTCGGCTGTCCTGCACACGCCCACCGGCGCCCACGCCCTGCTGGTTGTACTGGGGCGTTCGGAAACCCGACATCACACGCATCCGCGACACGTTGACACCCATGTCACGGAGCTCGTCCATGACCAGTTCCAGCTTGTCGACCAGCGGTTCCTTGAGCACGAGATACTTCGGCCACACGGCACCCTGATCGTGTGTGAGGAAATCGCGCAACCGAAAGTGCTCGGAGACCGGCGTATCCTGATTGCTGGCGGTGATTTCGAGAAACCCTTCGGGGTTGGCGTAGGAGCGACTGCGTGCGGTCCGCTGCTCTCCCGGAAAGAACCCGATACGATACGCACCGATGCGCCCCTGCACCTTGTCGGTGAACGGGCGCATCGTGATGAAGTGGAAACTGGCGGAACCACCCGTGGCGGCGACATCGGCGGCGAGCACACCAGGCCGTGAGGCCGCGGAGTCGCCGAAGAGCTCGCGAAGAATCGGCAGCGAGGCGAGGCGCGCCGGACTGACGAACCGCGCCCGCAACTTGCGACTGCGCCCGCGCAGCGAGTCGATGAGCGAGAGACGCGGACCGTTTAGCCCGTCGACGTTCGCGCGCGCGCCGGCAGCAAGCACCGGTGTGGACGCCGCGACGTCGGGCACGTTGAGCAACACGGCACCCACCAATACGACAGCAGCCGCGCCTACGGCACCTGCTCGGTGCCACGGACGACGACGCGCGTCGGTGGTGTCGGATCTATGCGAAAGCGGCAAAGGCAAACCGGAAACGACGAAAGTTGACAACCTTCGAGCCCAACGGCATAGCTGGGCGTGCCACTGGCGGTACGATGTCACGAGCGTACGTGCAGCGGACGTGCAGCGACTGATATCAGGACGACGCAGCCGACCGGTGGGTATCGAATTTCCCGGTCGAACAACGCTCATTCGTGACAACGCGCACGCGCTGTGAAATATAGCCGGTCTAGTAGATGAACACGGGTGTTCCGAGCTCAACGAGGTGGTACAAGGTGGAGATGTCTTCGTTCCGCAATCGCACACATCCGTGGCTTACTGCTTGTCCGATACTGGAGGGGACGTTGGTCCCGTGCAGCCCGTA
>Ga0154020_10001796_pt1 | contig 26320 bp, 15 predicted proteins | sample Klosneuvirus_201_FD_109709 | JGI IMG/M metagenome (GOLD analysis project Ga0154020, IMG submission 109709) | Active sludge microbial communities from wastewater, Klosterneuburg, Austria - Klosneuvirus_20160825_MG | ecosystem: Engineered > WWTP > Aerobic digester > Activated sludge | place...
CACAACCAGGTTGTAAGTACCTGCGGTACCCACGTTCGGGTTTTGAACAGTGCTAGAGAAGCCATTCGGACCGCTCCATGCGAAGGTTCCGTTGCCGGTTCCCACGAGCATGATGCTGCTCACATTGCAGTTCAACACACCACCTTGTGCGGTTGCACCGGGAGCAGTGTTGTTCAACGTGACCACTACGTTGGCGGTATTTGTGCAACCGTTCGCTGGGTTCGTAACCGTGAGAACATATGTTCCTGCTGCGCTTACGCTAACATCTTCATCCGGACTGCTGAAGCCATTCGCACTGCTCCAGCTGAACGCGGCGCCAGGAGTGGTGCTTCCACCATCCAAATTCAACGAGGTTACATTACACGTCAGTTCACCTCCACCAGTGGCAGTTGCATTCGGGGCCGTGGTGTTCATGCTCACAACCGTGGCATCCGTTGCCGAACATCCTGACTGGGAGTTGGTCACCGTAAGAGTGTACGTTCCTGCAGCGTTCACAGTTGGAGTTGCAGTATTCGCGCCAGAAACGATATTGCCTCCGTTGCTTGGGCTCCATGCAAAGTCCACCCCAGCAGTTCCGCTGCCGTTGAGGAGGATCTGTGCTCCGGTGAGGCAAGTTATCGTTGCATCAGCACCTGCATTTGCCGTCACTGCGCCGGTAGAAGGAATGATCACCGCCACATCCACGGTGCAGTTCTTGGCATCCCTGATCGTCACAGTGTATGTGCCTCCCTGCACGCCACTGATGGTTGGGCCGTTGGTATTATTGCTCCAGAGATAGGTGTATGGTGCTGTTCCTCCTGTTCCTGATGCAGTAGCGCCACCATTTGCATTCGCGCAAGTGGCCGATGTAATAGTTGCTTGTCCGCCAAGTACTGGGGGTTGTCCCACTTGGAATGTTTGCTGTGCTGTGCAACCACTTGCATCCGTTACGGTAACCGAGTATGAACCTGCGGCGAGACCTGTTGCTGTTTGTGTGGTCTGTCCATTGCTCCACGCATATTGGAAAGTCGGAAGTCCGTTCGCATTGGCTTGTATCGTTCCGTCAGCACTTCCGTTGCAACTTGCGTTTGTAACAATCCCGGTCACGGTCATCAAGCGCACGGTTACCACTTGGTCCGCGGCACCTGCAAGGATGCAAGCATCACCACCAATGATCCGGCGTACATAAGTATCCTCGTTCACGGGCCCTAATTGGGTGCCGGTCAGGTTCTGACCAGTGGCACCTACAATGTTGGTCCAGTTCAGGCTGTCAGTGCTCGTCTGCCATTGGTAGGTTGCGGCGGAACCCAAGTTGGGGTAGCTGCTGGTTGCACCATTCCTTATGATCGTGGGCAAAGAGTAACTGGGTGCTGACCCGGTAATGTTCCCCGGTGTTGCACCTGCACAAATGGCGATCTCGTCACTGGTGATCGTATTGTCCAAGATGTCTGGTGGATTGGCCCAAACAACGAGTCCTGGTTCATAGGTGCTGGTACCGCTGTTCTTGGTGGTGTTCAAAGAACCCTCTGTAAGTGGAATGTTGTTGCTTTCGCTGGTAACGATGGTGTAGATGCGGCAATTGCTGAACTTAATGCCACGTTCACCAACGGGATCGTAATCATCATTGGTGCCACCGAAGTAGGTGCTGAATTCCAACACGCTCAAGTCGCTTTCCAGTTTGAAGAAGACCTTGTCGTTCTCACCTTGCAGGCCGGTTTGTAGAGGAACGTTAGGTGCAGCGCTCGTTGGGAAGTCGTTGCTGTTGGTGTACCCGAACACGTAGGCATCGTTGTTCTGGTCCACGTTCAGGCCCATCATATTCGTTTCGTTGAGCGATCCACCGATGTATGTCCCGCCCAAGAAATTCTGGTTGAGGTCCATTCGGGCCACATAGAAGTCGTTACTTCCATTCTGGCTGATGTCATGTACACCGTTTGCGGAGATGTTCGCGCTGTTCAATCCTTCGGTCACACCGCCGAAATAGATCGCGGTGTTGTTGTTGTTGAAGGCCATACAAAGCAGGTTCGCATCATCACCACTTTCGCTTGAGAAGTACGAGGACCATGTGGTGGCACCCGCGCCGGTAAGTCGTTGCAGGAAGCCGGCAGTTGTTCCTCCGCGAGCGGATTGACGGGCGCTCACCAATGGAAAGTTCGTGCTGGATGTGTTACCACCAACGAACAGATCGCCAGTGTTCGGGTTATGGAGCATGATGCTCGCTCGGTCGCTGCCAGAACCGCCGTAGTTGCGCATCCAAACCAAAGAGGACAGGTCTTGGTTGATCCGGAACAGGAACACATCGCTGCCACCATTGTTGGTATTGCTTGCTCCACTACCCGCATTCAACGTTAGCAGGTTGGTGCTTGTAGTACTGCCGCTTACGAAGACATCACCATTGTTGGCCAGGCGTACATCAAAGTTGTCGTCTGCTCCATTTCCACCGACGATCGCTGCTTTGATCGAGTTCCCCGCGGTATTGATCTTCAGAACGAACACATCAATGCCGCCCTGTGCTTGCTGGTTCAAACTACTTCCGCTAAATGCTCCTCCGCCGATCAATGGGAAGTTGGTACTGCTGGTCTGTCCGGTGATGTAAAGGTTCCCGTCAGGACCTTGCTCCATGGCGTAAGGGTTATCATCTCCATTACCTCCCAAGTAGGTCTGCCAAACCCGTTGACCAAGGCCGCCTACGTTCGTTGGCTCCAAGTATTTGCCCACGACCATCTCCAAGTTTCCGGCGGAAGCCGTGTTGAACGCTCCTAAGGTGATATTGTCTGTTAGTCCGTCAACCCGGGCAACCACATAGATGGCTCCATCGCTAGGGTCCACCCAAATGCAGTGGCCGTGGTTCTGGCCCGTGCTGTTGGTGTTCACCCATGTGGCCCAACGCAAAGCGATCGGGTCAATTACAAGGGTTGCATTCTTATCGTAGTCACCCACATTGAATCCGATGCTGTTCGCTCCAAGCTGTTTGTAGGTCGTTCTCACGCTCTTTTCCTGCCCGTTGATCTTTTGATAGACCACTGGTGCCGGGAACACCATGTCTCCCAAGCTGCTGCTCAAGACCAGTTCACCCTTATCGCTCACGCGCACATTTTCGATCCCCTTGAACTCGATCGCGATCTCCTTCGGGTCGCTACCCGGTTTGCAGATAATGTCATATTCAAGTGCGCCGTCCGCAGAAGGGTAATAGCGCACATCCGTTGCCTTGTACACATCGGTGTACCACACTTCTTGGAAACTGCGTACGTCCAAAGCTGAACGATCACCAACGAAATAGCTGGTGGTCCCTTTGTGGGCATCGCGGCTCTCTACCTTCATAGTTGGTTGTGCATTGTTGAAATGCATCATCCAAGCATGTCCTTTCTCGCGCCACATAAGTGGTCGGAATGGTTTGCCCTCATGCATTTCCTGCTCAATGCGCATTCCATCCTCATGCCTTTCCTGCACGGATGCTGGATCGAAGGCCTTCATGAGCATACCCTCACGTGTGGCCAAGGCTTGGCCCAACGGGAAATCGGCCCGGTAGAGCACACCGTTGCTGAACTGTCCTTGGTTCTCGGTGAATTCGATCACCTGGTCGAACTTGTGCAGCAGGTCCTCATGGTCGCCGTGGTCGGCGTGATCCTTGGTTGGCACTGCGCTGGCGTGTACGGCACGCTGGGCACTGATGGGGGAGAAAGCTATGGCGATCAACAGGAGCGAGAAGAGCGCCCTGCGATACCATAGCCGTTCCGTGGGTTTGGTGTACATCATGTGTGAATTTGGTTGTTGGAGTTTATCGAGGAGCAGGACACCATTATTGGCATCCCGAGATGTTCCGTTACCTACTGGGTACACCGTAGTACCCAAGCCCTCATCTGGACTAAGCCAAAGCCGATCGGTCCCATGTTGTGGACCTGCGAGAGCAGTGTTGTCGTTGGATCGCATGTGCCTGTTCGATTAGGGCGAACAAGTGCTCAGAGGTCAGGCTGAAGTGCGTTCTTTTCGACTGGAATCACGCAAACCTACTGGAACTGGTAAGTCGCTGTCAAGTGTTGGTCGATAAAATTTAAGTCTTCATCGACAATATCGGCAATCAGATGAGCCGATCCGGAGCTCAGCGATGCTCATTCTCCACGTCAGAAAAGTGGGTTCTGATCCACCGTGTTCAAAACTTTTCTTGCCAAGAAATTTGGCAGTGAAGAAAACATGTGCTTAATTGTGCGTCATCAATCTGACAGAAATATTGTCAATGGGATTTCGGTTGGTTTGATCACGCACAGAATAGAAAGCAGAACAGAAGATGAAGAAAGCAACAGCGGAATCAACCGCAACCTTAGAACGCAAACCAACCAAAGCAGGAACTATGGCCACCGAGATCAATAAGGAAAAGTTGAAGGCCCTTCAACTTACCATGGATAAAATGGATAAGACCTTCGGCAAAGGGGCCGTGATGAAGTTGGGGGATGGGGTTGTAGAGCATGTGGAGGCGATACCCAGCGGTTCCATCGGCTTGGACATCGCCTTGGGCATTGGTGGTTATCCACGCGGAAGGGTCGTCGAGATCTACGGACCGGAATCCTCCGGAAAGACCACCTTGGCTATCCATGCCATTGCAGAAGCGCAGCGTAAGGGCGGTATTGCTGCCATGATCGATGCCGAGCATGCCTTCGATAGGGCGTATGCTGAAAGCTTGGGAGTTGATACGGAGAACCTCTTGATCAGTCAACCGGACAATGGTGAACAAGCTTTGGAGATCGCGGACAATCTCATCCGTTCAGGAGCCATCGATATCATCGTGATCGATAGTGTGGCAGCCTTGACACCACGTGCGGAGATCGAAGGAGAGATGGGGGACAGTGCTGTGGGAATGCAGGCCCGGTTGATGAGCAAGGCCCTGCGCAAGCTCACCGGAACGATCAGCAAGACCGGTTGCTGCTGCATCTTCATCAACCAGTTGCGTGAGAAGATCGGGGTCATGTTCGGCAATCCGGAGACCACGACGGGCGGTAATGCACTCAAGTTCTATTCTTCCATCCGGTTGGATATCCGAAGGGCGACTCAGATCAAGGATGGTGAAACCGTTGTGGGCAATCGTACCCGCGTGAAAGTCGTGAAGAACAAATTGGCCCCGCCATTCCGCAAAACGGAGTTCGATATCATGTTCGGAAAGGGCATCAGCAAGACCGGGGAGATCATCGATCTCGGTGTTGAACTGAATATCATCAAGAAGAGTGGTAGCTGGTTCAGCTACGAAGACAATAAGCTAGGGCAGGGCCGCGACATGGTGCGGCAACTGCTGGAAGATAACCTTGAACTGTGCGAACAGTTGGAGGCCAAGATCAAGGAGGCATTGACCAAGACCGAAGTACCGGTTACTGCCTGATCCTTGTTACCCGCACGCCAACGGGTACCGGTGCTCAAGTCATGGCGAAATGAACAAGCACTTCCAAGGCGTGCGCTTACTTTTGAAGGCCCCGGTGATCAACCATCGGGGCCTTCGCTTTTCTCAACTCCATGTCCTCGCGCATCACGATCCCTTTCCTCCTTCTTTTTCCGATCTTGAATGCATGCGTTGATAATGGGCAAGACGCTAGTATCTCCGTGGGAGATCCACCCGCGTTGACCCTGGCCCAGATCGATCAAGAGATCATCGCCCAACCACGGAACGCGGCCTTGTTCGCCAAGCGCGCTCAGTTCCAAGAAGCTAGGGACAGCTTGACCGCAGCACTGAAGGATTGGCAACGTGCGGTGGCGATCGATAGTACGCAAGCCGCTTGGCGTATCGGTCTGGGTGACCTGTACTTCCGGATAGTGGAGATCCAACGGGCCGAGGAACAGTTCATGAAGGCCGTTAAGCTAGCTCCCGACAGTACGGAGGCCCGTCTGAAAATGGCAGAGATCCGGTTGTTGGACAAGGACTTTCCTGAGGCCATGCGATGGGTGAACGATGCATTGCGGTTGGAACAGGAGAACCCAAGGGCGTATTTCATTAAAGGCTGGATCCATCGTCAGGCCGGCGATACGACATTGGCCATAAGCAGCTATCATACTGCTGTTGAACGGGACCCCGCTTATTATGATGCCTACGTAGCGTTGGGTCTGATCCATTCCGCCAAGGGAGATCCATTGGCTTTGGAGTTCTACAACACCGCACTGGACCTACGTCCAAAAAGTGTGGAAGCTTGGTATGCGCGCGGGATGTATTGCCAGGAGCAAGGGCTGGACAGCATGGCGATCGCATCCTACGCAAAGATCAAGGAGATCGACCCGCAGAACGCTACGGCATGGTACAACACGGGTTATGTCATGCTTCAGCATCAGCAACGTTTCTTGGATGCCCGGGTCGAATTCGAGAAGGCGATCACATTGCTACCCAATTATGCCAATGCGTATTACAATCTTGGACTTACCTACGAATTCGAGGACCAGTTGAACAGTGCAAAGGCGGCCTACAAACAAGCTTTGGCCTTGCAGCCGGATATGGACTTGGCCGCAGAAGGCTTGGATCGGCTGCAGCGGCGCGGCGTGCCGGTGACGAAGTGAGTTCCTCGCAATTTTTGAATGTCTTCGCTCGGTGGATCAGTACCTCGAAACTACAATACTTCGCCGTTCCACCGCACCATCTATTTCTATTCGTAATTGGTATACGCCGGGTGCCAGGTCAGTTTCGTTGAGCGCATTTGCGCCGGGCATGAGGCGTTCTGGTTGCATTACCTGCTGCCCTTGTACATTGTAAAGCGTAGCAGTTGCTTGGGAGAATTTACCGATCATGATAACCGAAAAGCGACCGTTGTTCGGATTGGGTTGTATTCGCATAGTTAACCCATCACCTAAAGTGATCGTTCGAATCTCCAAACACGCGTCAACCATCACCACAGCCTGGTCATGACCGGTGCAATTTCCACTTGTAACGCTGTAGGTGATAACGTGGGGACCAACCCCAGCAACAGCAGGATCGAAGGTCGATCCAATGACACCTGCTCCACTATACACACCGTTGGGCGGTAGACCTGAGCTCAGTGTAACCGAGCTAGCATTGATGCATATGGGTTCCAAGAGTTCTGTATAGCTGACCACAGGCGTTGGTTCGCTTTGAATTTGAATTGCATCGCTTGGGCTTTCGCCGCAGCCGTTGTACGTTGTTAAGCTGTAAAAGCCGTTGCCGCCAATGCCCCAATCGATCAAAAGTTGTTGGGCGGTGTCGGTGTGTTGCATTCCATCTGCATCGACCCAGCTCCAAATGGAATACGGCGTGGCACTGCTCAGGTAGGTGCTATCGTTATCGCAGCCGATCAATGGAAAAACATCGTCGGGTATTATTAATGCTGGTTCTGTTGGTGGTGCATCGGCTATTTGCAATTGAAACCGAAGGGTATCACTTGCTTGCCCTGCGCACGGCCCTTGAGCAAGTATGTAATATCGTGTGGTATCACTTATCCATACACTACCCAAGTTAATAAGGCTACCCAGTTCTTCACTGAAGAGCGTATATACGGGATCGGGGTAATTCACGGTAACAAGCACACTATCTCCGGCACAAAGCAAATTATCCGCTAGTTCGCCGAATACGTTGGTGTAAGTAATATCTGCCAACGGCCAAGGTTCTATGTACTTACAACGGATCCGCAAACTGGTATCGGATCCGCAGACGTTACCAACCGTTATGAAGTAATCACCTACTTGATCTGCCGATATACTTGGCTCGGCACTTCCGTTTTCGATGTCACCTGAAGGAGTATGCCAAATGCCAATGGGTACATCATTCCACCAACCGGGGCCGTTGCCGTAAAGCGCATACGGGTATTCCGGACAGATCACCACGGAGTCCGTTGGCAGCACAAAACCATAGCTATCCCCGATCTCTGGTGCTACCAGTATGGGCGCACGTTCAATGGTTATTATATTGGTATAACTGGATCCGCATGCATTGTTCAATAACACCTGGTACTGGCCTGGCTCAGTTACAGTAAGGTTGGCGCTTGTGGCACCATTGCTCCAAATCCCACCAGGTACATTGCCGGTAAGTACCACACTGCCCGTTGGCCCGCAAATAGCCGTTGGGCCAGTGATCGTTGGTGCTGTTGCTGTACCAGCATTAACAACAATAGTAATTGGTCGCGGCTCTGTTGTGCCGCATTCGTTGGTCATGGTGCAACTCCAAATTCCGGCATCCAAAGCCATTATAGCTGCGAACTCCAGGCGTTGGTTGGTTTGGTTGGGTTCTACTATACCATTGCGCCGCCATACCACGGTGGTTGCGTTTACGTTGAGCAGGTCATAGGCGAAGTAGCTGCCAGTGCAAACGCTGTAGTTGCTGGTTGGCCTTTGTTTGTAGTTGGGCTTGCGGCAGATCTGGATCAGTTGTTCTGCACGCTGAGCACCATAGCCGGCATCCAAACGTGTAGTAAACCGGGTTGTATCTGCAACGGGATCATATTCATAAATACCATATTGGGTTGTCCCATAGAGTTTGTTGTTAGTAGCAGAAAGTAGTTGACTTATGGAATTACCCGCTAGCACACCAAGACTGGTTTGACCAAGGTCTTGCAGTGCTTCGTAATTGCTCGTTAACGGATCGAAGGAAAACAAGACTCCGGGATAGTTTTGATCGCCATCATAGGGTACACCACCCCACGCCAAACCATAGAGCAAACTATCACTGTGCTTTACTAAACCAAAGAAAGGTTTGAAACCTGTTGTTGGATCAGTGAATTCATGCAGTTTAGTGTACGTGTTGGTGGCTACATCATAAGAGAAAATAGTACCATAACCATTTTCCGAGAATAGATCTATATCCTCAAAAGCAAACGCACCCCTATTAGTTGTAGAGTAGTAAAGCCCGCTAACCTCAACGAAAGGGCCATTTGGGTCGTAGCCATTTGGCGCGTGGAATTGATCCATGGTATAGGACTGCACGTAGGCACTGGTTATAGTATCGGCAATACCGATGGCACCTGAAAGTACGCGAGAGCGGGCTTCGGCCAACATTAAGCGACCATCAGGTAGGGGTGTAAGTTTTCCATTAATGTTCTTGTTATACCAATTGGGTTGCGAATAGTACCCAGAAATAGCCGATTCTTTAACAATGGTATTGGAAAGGGTATTGTATTTGAATATTGGCAAACTAACAGCGTTCAGTGGGGTACTCTGATCAGCACTTCGTCCGAAACCATAAAGCATATTATCAGGACCTTCCACTAAACCAACCCTAACAACTGAAAGCCAGCTGCTGGAAGCACCAGAACTGAAATAGTATCGCACGATCAACGTGTCCAAAACTGGATCATATTCCCATATATAACCGTCTTGTTCAACACCTGGACCATCAGGAACTGTGGCATAAATTTTACCATTCGCCGCTTGAACCATTGCGTTTGGCCAACGCACTGTAGTTGTGTCAAAGGCATAAAGAAATTCTGGCTCCATACCATTCGCATTCAACCGAAAGAGGGATCCATTTGCATATGGCGAACCCGGCAGTTGTGTTTCACTGCCAGCACAAAATCCCCAGATCTGCGGTTGAGCTGTGCAGAATTGATAAGTAAAGTACAATAGGACCCCTAGACTCCATTGTATTACTCTCATCGCGTGCTGATATGTATGGTAAAGATACGGTGAACGAAGATGTCCCGCGTATGACCAGTGTGGCTTGGGAATGAGTCCAATTACCAAAACACATTTTAGATCATGATTTCATAATTTCCACTTTCTGCATCATCGATCCGTAATTGATCGATTCCGTGGGCCAGCGTGATCATGTCGATGATGTTCTCGCCGCGATCTAGGTGGTGGGATGAAACCCAAGCCGAAGATCTGGATTGTGACCTTTACAACTTTGCTTCGACCCTCCTGCTACAAGTCGAGGTAGTGCAACAAAATGCGTTCGATCCCTGTGGACTCACCACTAGGTTGTACGTAAACGGAACCTTCGGCAAGAACATGCACTTCTTTGAAGAAATCTGTATAATGACCCGAGAAGGTCCAGCTTGCGGGTCTCGATCTAGTGGATACGACCCCGACGGCGCTTTTTGGCCTTCGGATCGTACTCGGGGGACCAGATCACACCACCTCGTGTCATCACTACGAAGCGCCGGACCAAGAAACCATGTGGGGTGTGTACCCGAAGTGTCCAGGTCCCGGAGCTAACATCGGCCAACGATAGTGTCCCGAGTTCATCTGCGGAATAGGTGCGTTCGATATTGCCGCGGACATTAAGGATATCAGCCTTGAAGGCATCTTTGGGTAGAATGGCTTCGGCTTTACCATCAACAGCACTAGCCATGAAACCAATGCTCTCCGAATCTGCGGTCCGTTCAATGGGTTTGGCTGGAACATATGCCACCAATCCATCCAGTTGGGCCATAAGTACCGTTGCCGGTAATGTGGCAAGGCACATCGTGATGAAGAAATTGAAGCGGTACATGCCATGCTATTACGGGAGTGTGATGCAATTGGTTCCCAAGCACGGCAGTTGCAGCATGTTGAGGCCTGGGTTTTGTGACCAATATCACGGACACGGGCACCTTTCGTCACTTTGCAACTCCGACCTTTGCGTCATGAAACACCTAGTGATATTCCCACTGCTGGTTGCGACCCTCAGTGTCGGTTGCACCCAAGCACAAGAGCCACGTTCATCCCCATCAGCCGGGTCTGAACAAGTGCAGAACACGGACTTGGATCCTGCGTCCTTCCAAGAAAGGATGCGTGCAGGCGATGCCCAATTGATCGATGTTCGGACCCCTGCAGAATTCAAATCCAGTCACTTGGAAGGAGCTACGAATCTGGATTGGAACGGAGGGGATCCAGAACAGACCTATGCCGGTCTGGACAAAAGCAAGCCTGTTTTGGTCTATTGCGCGGCTGGTGGGCGCAGTACGTCTGCCATGCATCACCTTCAGGACCAAGGCTTCAATGTTCAACAACTGGATGGGGGAATAGCATCTTGGAGAAAGGCCGGACTTCCGACCATTCAAGAGTGATCTTCTCGATGAGCCTCAAAGGTCTCGTTCGTGGTCCTGCTGGTTATAGTTCAGGGTTGGATGGGGTGGGAAGCATGCCGTAGCTTCTCAACAGTGCCGGAATGCCGATGCAAGTATGAATGCGTGATCCAGTGAAGTATCCTACTTTACACCCATTCACACTAAAGCTCCATATGAAAAACATCTACGCTGCCATTCTGGTTCTTGGAACGATCACGTCAGCTCACGGCCAAGGCTGTGGTGAAGGCCGATATCAGACCGAACAATTTACATCCGTTACTGAGGTCCTTGGGGTTACATTCGGAAGTAACACGGCCGTAACAGGCGGTGCCCAAACCTTGAAAATGGACGTGTACATGCCGACCGGGGATGTACTCGTGGACAGGCCCGTGATCCTTGTTGCCTTCGGTGGCTCCTTTATTGGCGGCACCCGCAGCGATGTGGCAGACCTGTGCCGAACTTTTGCAAAAATGGGATACGTCGCCGTTGCGAACGATTACCGAGTGGGCTTCTTCTTTCCGAATGCGACAACGACCACGCGTGCAGTGATGCGCGGTGCCCATGATATGAAAGCGTGCATCAGGTACCTGCGCAAGTCAGTGGCGGAACTGGACAACCCGTACGGGATCGATCCGGACAGGATCATTGCAGGAGGTGTATCGGCGGGTGCCATCAGTGCCATCCACGCTACGTATTTGGACCAAGAGTCGGAGCTTCCGCCAGTGTTAGCGGCCGAAAGTGTAGCCATCGGCGGGGTGGAGGGCAATAGTGGAAATCCGGGTTATTCCAGTGCGGTGCTGGCCTGCATGAGCATGAGCGGCGCAATTGGCGACACCTTGTGGGTGAATGCGGGCGACCCGCCGTTGGTGAGCGTGCATGATGTGGGTGATGGGGTTGTGCCTTACTACACGCAAGAAGTATCGGTGATCGGGATCGCCACTGGTCTGGTTGCTTCAGGATCCTACGATCTGCACCAACGGTGTACACATCTCGGCATGCCAAATTGCTTGTTGCCTTACCCTGGAACTGGCCACGTTGCCTACTTGACTTCGGATCCAGTTGGTTCCGTTGGCTTTGTTGCCACATTCTGCGGACAGCTCGTTTGCAATGAAGCAACCACCTGTGGTAACCTCACTACAGCCGTGAAGGCCATTCAAGAGGAAGGCACTTTCAAGGTATTTCCAAACCCCACCTCGGGTTTGCTTCAGTTCACCCTTCCAACGGCCAGCGAGATCCGGCTTTTGGATGTTAGCGGCAGGGTGGTGATGCAATTGAATGCCATGTCTGGGATCCAACATTTGGACCTGAGCAGCCTGCCCGATGGGCTGTACACCCTGTTCGTGCAAGGTGCAACGAACGAGGTTGTGAAAGTGGTGAAGGGCCTGTGATCGTTTTGCAGATCAAGATCGGTCATCAGTTCGTTTGAATGGTAGCTGTCCCTTTGGGCTTTGGATACGTCCGTATGTCATTGCTTTGCGGTCCATGAGGGTGGCGATCATCGGTGGCGGTGCAGCAGGGTTCTTTTCCGCGATCAGCGCTAAGACAAACCATTCCAACGCTGAGGTTGTGCTGTTCGAGAAGACGGAAAAGCTCTTGGCCAAAGTGCGCATTAGTGGGGGTGGGCGATGCAATGTGACCCATGCGTGCCATGGTGCACGGAAACTGGCTTCGAACTACCCACGTGGTGAACGCTTCCTTCGGAAAGCATTTGAACAGTTCGCCGTAAAAGACACCGTGGACTGGTTCGCACAACGGAACGTGGATCTAAAGACCGAACCCGATGGTCGCATGTTCCCAACAACCGATGACTCGCGCAGCGTGATCACGGCGTTAATGGATGAAGCGGAGCAGCTGAAGATCCAGATCCGTTTGAAATGTGCGGTCCTTGGCATTGAAAGATCGGGCGATCGCTTCAAATTGTCCTTGTCCAACGACCGAATGGAATTGTTCGATCGCGTCATTGTTACCCAGGGTGGAAATCCAAAACCAGAAGCGTATGAGTGGCTCAGGTCATTAGGGCATACGATCGTTCCACCTGCACCTTCGCTCTTCACGTTCAACATGCCCGAGGATCCGATCCGCGAATTGATGGGTGTTGTTGTTCCAGCTCGGGTACGGATCATTGGAACTGAAGTAGAGAGTATTGGTCCATTGCTCATTACACACTGGGGAATGAGCGGTCCTGCCATTCTGCGAGCCAGTGCATGGGGTGCGCGGGTGTTACAGGAAAAGGATTACAGCTTCACAGTACAGATCAATTGGCTAGCTGGGATGAGCGAGGATCATGCACGGCAATTCCTTGCGGAACACGCTGATGAATTCGATCGCAAACAGATCGGGAATGCGAATCCCTTCACACTGCCCAAACGATTCTGGTCATATATTTTGAAAAAGGCCGGAGTCTCCTCGGAAAGCATTTGGTCCCAGATCCCAAAGAAGGACAAGAACCGAATGATCGACCTGCTTACGAACGACCGTTACGAGGTGCGTGGGAAAACCACCTTCAAGGAAGAATTCGTTACCGCCGGTGGTATTTCATTGGAAGAGGTTTCCCCCTTGACGATGCAAAGCAACCTTGTCCCCGGACTCTATTTTGCAGGTGAGGTATTGGACATCGATGGGATCACGGGTGGCTTCAACTTCCAGGCGGCATGGACAACAGGCCATATCGCAGGCTTGTTGAAGAATTGAACGTTACTGTTCACCAGACCAGTTTCTGAACTTGGCGACCTGCCTCTGTATCCAGAACGATGAGGTAGATGCCCGCTGGAACATCCAATGGAATACTCGCTTGGTCGCTTAAGAACGAAACGGATTTGACCAAGCTTCCTCTTGCATCATGGATCTGCACAAGGCCATTCACAACTTGCTTGTTCAATGAGATCCGTAGTTGATCTTGATCCTTCCAGATCCTGCCAACACTCACTTCCAGGTCCGAAACACTTGCAGTAGGCCCCCAAATGTATTCCACCCACTGCGGCTGGTCTATGTAGGGGTTGCGGTTGTGTTGCATGGTGTTGAAGATCTTGTTGTTGCGATCGATCTCCTTTTGGCTTACGGGATCCGCCAAGTGCCAAGACAGTAGTAGGGCCTCAGCCCACGCATTGAATTGCCCGCTCAAAAGCATGGGACTTGACCAGCTTTGAGTTTGGCCCAAATAGCGCGTAAGCATGTAGAAGTAGCCACGGGCCAGATCACCTTTGTACGCATCGATGGGTTCGAACACAGTACCGCTGAAACCGGGAAAATTACAAGGGCCAACCTTGCTTCCGTTCTGGCTGGTGTAGGTAGGAGAACCCACTTCACCATACGCCCAATTCGCGCGTTGTCCATTCACCCAACCGTCGGTGGGATAAATGAGAAAGAGGTCGGAGACCATGGGCGTTCCATTATTGAACCAGCTCTGCGGGAAGCTATGCTCACGGTTGTAGCAATCCCCTTCGCCATTGTATTCGCCGCATTGATCAGAACCAAATGCGAATTCATAAGGTGAGGTGCCACCAGGTACATCTGAATAAATGTCCCAGATCTTCCCGTTCGGTTTACGATCCAGATTGAAGAAGTTGGACCAAAGGGAATTGAAGTCGATAACGCTATGGTCGTCAATGATATCGTGGAGCGCCGACCGTAGAGGTTCTCCGGTCAACCCTTGTGCTGCGTCATAATATCCTGCAGGTGGTTGGGCCAAAAGCTGAAAAGGAGCGCACAAGCAGAATAGAACGAAGTGTCTTGCGATCGAAAGCATGACCCCAAAAGTACCTTTCTGCCGGGTGGAATGGATAATAGGTCAGCAACCTGACGAACCAAGGCACGGGAAAGTCCCGTAGGGATGGAATTTCGGTAGATGATGGATCAACGTATGGTTCGCAGTGCCGTAGGTACGTGACCGCATTTACATAGGACTATACCGCTCAGCTTTTGGCCTTGCCGAAGATCCGTGCGAAGAACCGCTTCTCGAAGGCCCAGAAGAATTTGAATTGGCCGAAAAGCGCGCCGTAGAGGAGGAGAAGGACGTTATAGATCGGTAGGATCAACACGTAATAGAGCACGGAAAAGAGCAATGATGGATCCCCCTCACCCGTGAAGAACGCAACGATGGGTCGCTTCAACAATAGTACCGTGGTACCGGTACAAGCGAATACCAAAAGGATCAACACCACCCGCCAAGGCCCAACTCCCCAGCGCTGTTCCAAACGTTGCATCAAACCCATTCACCGAGCCGGTCAAGTGTTCGAACAGATCCGCCTTCCATCTTTACGTGGCCGTTCTATTGCTCCGGTTGATCGATCCATTCAGCGAGGAACAAGTTCGTTTCCCGCGTGCCACCGTTGTTCCGGTTGCTGCTGAAGACCAAGTAGCGCCCATCCTTGCTGAATACCGGAAATGCATCGAAGGTGTCACCGTAACTGATCTGTTCAAGACCGCTGCCATCGGTATTGATCTTGTACATGGTGAAAGGGAAGCCGCGCTCACTGGTGTGGTTGCTGGCAAAGATCACCTGCTTTCCATTCGGGTGCCAATAAGGGGCCCAATTGGCTTGACCCAACGAAGTGATCTTCTTGGCATCGCTGCCGTCCGCATTCGCGATGTACAGCTCCATGTTCGTTGGCATCACGAGACCCTCCTTCAGCAACTGTTTGTATTCGGCCTCTTGTTCAGGCGTATCCATTCGGCTTGCCCGCCACAGCAACTTGGTGCCGTCCGGACTGAAAAATGCACCGCCATCATAACCGAGCGTTGATGTGATCCGCTTCACATCGCTACCATCGATGTTCATGGTGTACAGGTCAAGATCACCATCGCGCATGCTCGTGAAAACGATCCGGTCCCCTTTGGGCGATACTGTTGCTTCCGCATCATACCCCTTGGCGTCCGTCAACTTCCTTTTGATGTTTCCTTTCAAGTCGGTTACAACGATATCGAAGCTATCGTAGATCGGCCACACGTACTTTTTGTCGGCACGGCGCTCTGGAACCGATGGACATTCGGTGCCAGCTTCGTATGTGGTGGCGAACAACAAGAGACTATCTCCCGGCAAGAAGTAGCTGCAGGTCGTGCGCCCTCCTTGTATGCTTACGCGAGTGGGTTCGTTCGCTCTAAGGTCATCGGTGAACGGGTTGAAGACGTGGATCTGATCGCATTTCTCGCCCCAATTCGGATTATTGCTTTGGAAGCTGAGCATGTTCCCATCGAAACTCCAATACGCCTCAGCATTATCGCCACCGAAGGTCAGTTGCTTCAAGCTCTTGAAGTGCTTCTCAAGCGGATGGATAAGGCTATCCTTCGGAGGAGCAACTGTTTCTTCTACTTTGTTTTCCGTCGCTTGCTGATCCGCCGAGGAACAAGCAATTAGCACAATAGGGAGGAAGAGAAGGTTCCGCATGGTCACGATCCGGTTTTGATTTAGCGGCGAAGGTAATTTGGTTGGGTGTTCGTAAGATCCAAATCTCTGCAACACGTTTATCGAGAGACTTGAAATATCTTAAGCCAATGCCGATCGACGACAACCCCGTCAAGGGGCGCGGTGCATCGATTCAGGTGGCTAATCGCTTTCTGCGCCGGTCCTACGGTGTAGTGCATCCAGAAGGAGTCGATGAGGTGGAGCAGGAGGTGTATCCAACTCGCTTTATTGCCACCGAAGCGAAGTCGATCTTGAACAAGATCACTAGTCCGGACCTATCATTTCCGTGGACCTTGAATGCGTACCAAGGGTGTGAACACGGCTGCAGTTATTGCTACGCACGGCCAACTCATGAGTATTGGGGATACAGCGCCGGCTTGGACTTTGAGCGCGTGGTCTTGGTAAAGCGGAATGCTCCTGAACTTTTCGAAAAGGCTCTTCGGCACCCACGATGGAATGGCGAGCCGATCAACATGTCCGGAGTTACCGATCCCTATCAACCACGGGAACGTGTGGAGCAACTCACACGGCAGTTGTTGGCCATCGCGTTGGAGTACAAACAGCCGCTCACTCTGATCACGAAAAATGCTTTGATACTACGCGACCTTGAGCTTCTGAGTGCTTTAGCTGAACAGCGCTTGGTACAAGTTGCGATCAGCTTCACCACAATGAACGAGCCCTTGCGCCGAGTGCTTGAACCACGTACCAGCACAGGTGCCGAGCGATTGCGCACAATGGAGCAACTTGCAATGGCCAAGGTGCCGGTAATGGCCATGATCGCGCCCATCATTCCAGCGCTGAATGAACCAGAGATCCCTGATCTTTTGGAATGTGCTGCCAATACTGGTTCGCTGGGAGCGAGCTACACGGTGCTTCGTACTAATGGTGCTGTACAACCCATCTTCGAAGCATGGCTGCAACACCATTTCCCGGACAGAGCAGAGAAGATAATGGCACAAACTCGGGCTTTACATGGCGGGAAGTCCAATGACAGCCTTCATGGAAGACGTATACGCGGGGACGGGCCCTTCGCTGAGAATATTTCACGCCTTTTTCGGGTGCTCCGCGAACGACACTTCGGCGATCGGCGCATGCCTCCGTTGGACAGTTCTAACTTCAAGCCACCCGTCCGCGGTCAACTGGATCTGTTCCGGTAAGTGGCCAAGTCGCAAGCTCGGTGTGTAATGTGCCACTGGTCGACGGATCCGATCGGAAGAGAGAGAGCCGGTCCAAGACCAGGCTTTCCAGCACAAGCTCTCCGTTCGATACATCAGGAGCAGCCTTACGGCTTCGAGCCAACGTGATGTGCGGCCAGTAGGGGCGATAGATACTCGGTTCCGTTCCTGTGGCCTGTGCCAAGGCCAGATGCAATGCCGTTAAAGCGGGTTCCGGCTGGAATCGGATCCAGAGCATCGTTGGATCGTCTTTGGGCATTGATGTTAAGCGGCCATTCAAGAGGGAAATAGGAGGGGTGGACTGCGCGATCCGGGCACAAGCTGTTTGAACAATGGCCAAGCCGGCTTCATCGCGCTCGCCAATGAACAAAGCGGTCACATGCCATTGTGCCTCGGGTGCTACGCGCCAAACAGGATCATTCAGCCGGGTGCCTATACCTGCCTTGATCAGATCACAACTGTCTTGAGGAATGGTGGTGCCGATGAAGATCCGCATTCAAATGGAGACAGGCAACGTTAAGTAAACCGAAGCAAGCGACAAAACCAAGCCAAGCTTATGACCGAGTCAATTCGCCGTAAGGTAGAATTGATCCTCGCTGGATGCCATAGTACGAGCAGGGAACAGTTCCAAGCAAGGAACTGTCCATACATATCAATAAATGTCCTGGGCATGTGAGGTCTTGCCGAACTTCGTTGGATCGGATCCTGATACGAGTGGTCCTGCGGGTTTGGGTGGTGGTACTTTTGTTGTACATAGTACGATTTCGATCTTCCTTGGTCAGGGATTTATTTGCAAAATGGACGTTCAATTTTTGAGAGTGCCTTTTAGAATTCAATGTTCACTGTTCTGCGTCGGCCTGGCGTGCTTATTCCTTGCTCAACAGGGCGCCAAGGCCCAACCGGTGCTTCCACCAAATTTTAGCCCCTTGGCTGCGCCCGGTCCTGTTTTCGAACAACCAGTGGGCGTTGCATGGGACCAAAGCGACAGGCAATTCGTTTGGGAAAAAGGCGGTAAGGTGTGGGTGGTGGTAAATGGCGTACGGAACCAAACCCCGTTGTTGGACATTGGCGAGGAAGTTGGGAACTGGAGGGACCATGGGATGTTGGGCTTTGCACTGGATCCCGCGTTCCTAACGAACGGTCGGTTCTATGTTTCTTACGTGGTGGATAGGCATCACTTGATGAACTTCGGGACCGCGAATTACAGTCCCAGCACTAATGATTACTATTCGGCCACCATCATTCGAATAACGCGGTATACGGCACCTGGCCCGGAGCATGTTGTTGCCGATCCAGCTTCGCGGATGATCCTCTTGGGTGCAACGCCGCAGACCGGTGCTCCCGTCACACATGAATCGCATGGGTGTGGCAGCTTGGTGTTCGGGAATGACGGTACCCTGTTAGCGAGCATCGGCGACAATGCTAGCTACTTCGGGATCGACCTGGGAAATGCTTGGGAAACGTACTTTCTCACTGCGTTAACCGATGGGATCCTGCGGCCCAGTGAGAATGTGGGTGCTTTTCGTGCACAGATGCTGGGTTGTTTGAATGGGAAGATCCTCCGGCTTGACCCGAATACAGGAAATGGAGTGTCCTCCAATCCGTGGTACAATGCTTCCGCACCTGGATCTACTACGTCCAAGGTATGGGCCTTGGGTGTACGCAACCCCTATCGAATGACGCACAAACCGGGAAGCGGTAGCACGGACCCAGCCGACGGCCATCCTGGTGTGTTCTACTTCGGCGATGTGGGTCTGGAAAGTTGGGAGGAACAGAACGTGTGCATCGAAAAAGGACTGAATTTCGGTTGGCCACTGTTTGAAGGACTCACTCAGCACAATGAATACACGGCGACCTTAACGGAGAACCGCGACGCACCAAACCCCGGTTACAATGGAATAAGTTGCACTAGACAATACTTCTACTTCCAGGATCTTTTAAAACAGGACACCCGACAGTTGCTGGGTAATTTTCCGATGCCTTGCGACAGCGCAATGCAGATCCCTTTCAATGTGCCCACATACCTGCACAAGAGGCCGAGCATCGATTATTTGCACGGCCTTCTTTCGCGTGTTGGAGCGTACAATGGGAACGACGCTGTGTATTTCTATTTGGATGACCCGAATTCACCTGTGCCGGGTCCACGGTTCGGTGGCAATGCTGCCATTGGTGGACCGTTCATGGCAGCTACGGCCTTTCCGGTCGAGTACCAGAATTCCGCATTCCACGGGGATTATGGACAGGGATGGATCCGTCGGTTCAAATATGATGAGACCGATAGCATAGTGAGCGTCCACAATTTCGCGACGGGTTTGGGTCCGATGAGCTGGTTGGGAGAAGGTCCGGACGGGTGTCTATGGTACATCAAGTATGATAGCGGTGAATTGGAACGCATCTGTTACACGGCAAACCTCAACCTCCCGCCAACCGCTGTAGCAACTCAGGATCTTGAGTATGGTCCCGGTCCTTTGACGATCAATTTTACGGGTAGCAACAGCACGGATCCAGAAGGTCTACCGCTATCATACTCATGGGACTTTGGGATAGGAACAAGTACAATTGCTGATCCTACCCGAGTATTTCCGTCGCCATCAGGTGTTGTGACCACGTACCCGATCACATTGACGGTAACCGATGATGCTGGACAAAGCTCCACCACGGAACTGATCGTTTCGGTGAACAACACACCACCGGAAGTGGCGATCACGAGCATTCCGGATGAGGCTCTATATCCTGTTGGCGTTGATACGACGTACCTACTGAATGCGTCCGTTACGGATGGGGAACATGGCCCAAGTCAACTGACCTATTCTTGGCGTACGACACTGTTCCATAATACGCATAACCACCCGGAGCCGCTCGACCAAAATGTGATCAGTAGCACCGTGATCAGTGGTGTTGGTTGTGGCTCGGAACCATTCCACTACTCCGTTGGCCTTACGGTTACGGATGCGGGCGGACTCAGTGGATACGCCGAGAAGGAGCTTTATCCGAATTGCCGCGCGATCGCACCGATCGCCTTGATCACCTCTGATGTGATCGCAGGTTTCGGACCGCTCGTTGTTTCTTTTGATGGTTCATCTTCCTACGACCCCGGAACCATTGTTTCCTATGAATGGGATTTCGGGGATGGGAATACCAGTAACAGTGCTACTCCTTCGAACAGTTTCGCGACAGAAGGTGAATACGAGGTCGAGCTGATCGTGACAGATGATGATGGATTGACCGGTACAGTGACCCGCTTGATCACTGTACTTTCCATTGCTCCACCACAATGCGTTGGGGATCCCGGAACTTTATTGCGGGAGGTATGGAACGGCATCAACGGTATTGCCGTGTTGGACCTGTTGAACAGTCCGAATTATCCTGATTCTCCCAACGCAACTTCCATGCTTTCGGAATTTGCTTCACCGATCAATGATGGCAACAACTATGGTCAGCGGATCCGTGGATTCATTCGAGCACCGGAAACAGGCAACTATGTGTTCACTGCTACGGGTGATGATAATGTGGCGGTCTATCTCGGTTTGAATGCGGAGCCACAGTTCAAGGAGTTGATCTGTAGTATCCCACTGTCCACCACGTACAATGATTTCTATGCTTTCCCCCAACAGGTCAGTGCATCCAAATACATGGAAGCGGGTCGGTACTATTACGTTGAAGTTCTCCACAAAGAGGGTGGTGGTGGCGATTTCGTGGCTCTTTGGTGGCAAACCCCGAGCAACAATACGCGCACGGTCATACCCGGTACCGTGCTGGCACCTTGGACGGACTGTGGACCTAATGTGCAGATCCGTTTCAACCTGCAGGGTCCATGGAACGAGACCACGCACTTGATGAACGATGATCTACGCCAGGCTGATCTGATCCCATCGACCGAGCCCTATGCTGCAGCCGGTTTTACTTTGGTAGGGAGCGGGGGTGAGACCGTCCCGGAGGCGCTGCTGGAAGTTGGAGGAAGCAATGCTGTTGTTGATTGGGTACTGGTTGAATTGCGCAATGCATTGGACCCTTCACAGGTGGTGGTCACTCGTAGCGTCCTTTTGCAGCGTGACGGTGACGTGATCGGCACGGATGGCTACAAGCAGTTGATCTTCGACCAGCCTGCGGGTGAATACTTTGTTGCTGTTCGGCACCGGAACCACTTGGGCGCGATGACCTTCAATGCGATCACGTTGGATGGATCAGGGGCGATCTTGGACCTTACGGACGGAAGTGTGCCCATGTTCGGGACATTTGCTCAAGCTACGCTCACGGGCGATGAAAACGGTTTATGGTCGGGTAATGCTGTTCGTGACGGGTCGGTGAAATACACGGGTTCCGGGAATGATCGTGATCCGATACTGTTCGCCGTGGGTGGAAGTACACCGTCCAATGTGGTTTCAGGCTACTCGCTTTTTGATGTGAACTTGGACGGCTTGATCAAATACACTGGAATTGGCAATGATCGGGACCTGATCCTCCAGAATTTACCCAGCCCGATAATAACCGGCGTGCGTCGGGAGCAACTACCTTAATGGTTCTTGGAAGGAACGGGAGGGCTGACCGCTTGTGATCGTTCCGGGGACGAGATACGATCCAACGGGCACTTGTGTTCAGTGTATTTTGGACACCCTGTCAATGGGTCAATGGCTGTTGAGAATAGGCTTGTGAAGGTGCTTGTTCATGCCAAATACCCAATAGTAGGTATTGACATATATAGGCCAAAAGGATAATTTCGTCGGATAAATTTGCCAATTGGTCTATATTATGACCAATTCGCTCAAAGGTTCTGCCAACCGATGATCACTTCACGCACCCTCTTTATCTCGCTTTTGTCATGCGTAGTTCTATGCTCACTACCAAATGTGACCCAAGCGCAAACCCTACCGGCCAACTTCAGCAGTTCGCTAACGGCCGCCGGTTCCTTTAACCAGCCTGTTGGTGTAACGTGGGATGCCAACGGAAGGCAGTATGTATGGGAAAAAGGAGGGAAGGTCTGGATCGTTTCAAACGGAACGCGCCTGCCTTCGCCAATGGTGGATATTGGTCCAGAAGTAGGGAACTGGCGTGATCATGGTATGCTGGGGTTTGCACTGGATCCCGATTTCTTGAGCAATGGTAGGATCTACATGATGTATACCGTGGACCGGCACTACTTGATGAATTTTGGAACGGGCAGTTATTCCGCCAGTACCAACGAATATTATGCGGCCACGATCATGCGTATCGTTCGATATACGGCTACAGATCCGGGATTCACTAGTGTGGACCCGAACAGCAGGTTTATCCTCTTAGGTGAAACCCGCCAAACAGGTGCTGCGCTTCTTCACGAATCGCACAGCACCGGATCCTTGGTATTTGGTGCCGATGGTACCCTGATGGCCACAATAGGTGATGCCGCGAGCTACAATACAGTGGATGTAGGTAGCGACGGTCCGACGTATTATGCCACAGCATTGGCCGAGGGTATTTTGCGACCAGAAGAAAATATTGGTGCGTTCAGAGCCCAGCTACTGAATTGCCACAATGGAAAGCTGTTACGATTGGACCCGAACACCGGAAATGGTGTGCCGAGCAATCCGTACTACGACGCCTCCGCACCACGCTCTCCGAAGTCACGTGTCTGGGCCTTGGGCCTTCGGAACCCGTTCCGCATGACCAAGAAGCCCAACTCCGGCAGCACCGACCCGGCCGATGGAAATCCCGGTGTCTTCTATATCGGCGATGTGGGTTGGGGAACATGGGAGGAGTTCAGTATTTGCACAGAAGCCGGCATGAACTTCGGGTGGCCGCTTTTCGAGGGGTTGGAACCGCTAGGGGGCTATTCATCGGTTTTGGTACAGAATAGGGATATGCCTAATCCATTGTACAACGGTGGCAGTTGCCAACAACAATATTTCAACTTCCAAGATCTCTTGAAGCAGGATACAAGGCAAGTGCTCAACAATCATATGAACCCATGCAATCCGGGTGTGCCGATCCCTGTAGGAACTCCTAAATGGATACACTCAAGGCCCAATGTTGATTGGAAACATGGTAACCAAAGCCGCGTCGGCGGTTACGTAGGCGACAATGCTGTGACCTTTGATCTTGACGCTGGTAACTCACCCGTATCTGGACCACGATTCGGTGGGAACGCCGCCCTTGCAGGGCCTTTTATGGAAGGTGCAAATTGGCCAACAGGTTACCAGAATTCGGCGTATCACTCGGATTATGCTTCAGGTTGGATCAAACGGTTCGTGTATGATGAGAACGAGAACCTTGTGAGTGTGCATGATTTCGCCAGTGGGCTCGGTGCGATCACTTGGGTGGGCGCTGGTCCGGATGGTTGTCTATGGTACATCAAGTACAGTTCTAATGAGGTTCACAGGATCTGCTTCAACGGAACAGTGAACTTGCCACCCATAGCGAACGCCACCCAGACCGTCCAGTATGGTCCTGATCCATTGACCGTGAATTTCAATGGGTCGGGAAGCAGTGATCCGGAGAACCTGCCGATAAGCTACCTCTGGAATTTTGGGAACGGTACAAGTACGTTAGCGAATCCCCAACGCACATTTACAGCACCTGCGGGCGTGGTGGTCAGTTACACGGTAACGTTGACCGTAACGGACAACATCGGCCAGACATCAACCACTCAGTTGTTAGTGTCTGTGAACAATACTCCTCCCGTCGTGGATATCACGAGCATTGCGCAGGGTTCGTTGTATCCTGTCGGGGTGGACACGGTCTATCAATTGCAAGCTGCAGTTACCGATGCCCAACATGGTCCTTCACAATTGAGCTATGCATGGCGCACGACACTTTACCACAATAACCACGTACACCCTGAACCGGCTGATCCTGCGGTGAACACTTCCACGGTTATCAGTGGTGCCGGTTGCGATGGGGACAACTACTCGTGGCGCGTTGAGTTGGCGGTTACCGATGCTGGGGGTCTAACTGGATATTCCAGCCGCACACTTGAACCCCGTTGCAATGCCATAGCACCCACAGCGGTGATCACCACGAACGTTTCTGCAGGTCCATCCCCCTTGTTGGTGGTCTTCGACGGGTCTGCATCCTTCGATCCAGGAAGCATTGTCTCCTATGCTTGGGATTTTGGCGATGGCACCACAAGTACGAGCCCAACACCGTCCAAGACATTCAGTTCGGGGGGGGACCGGCACGTTTCCTTAATGGTCACCGACAATGATGGATTGACCGGAACGGCTACGAAAGTGATCAGTGTGATCACCTACGATCCACCGCTTTGTGTCGGGCCGATAGGCTCCGTTCTGCGCGAATACTGGAACAATGTGAATGGCGGCTCCGTGAACGACCTGGTCACCAGCCCGAACTATCCGAACTCACCAAACGGCAGCGGCCAATTAACGTTGTTCACGACACCTTCCGAATTCGGCGATAATTACGGTCAGAGGGTCCGTGGCTACATCATTCCGCCGGTGACCGGCACGTACATATTCACGGCAACAAGTGATGATAACGGGTTGGTTTACCTAAGCCAGAACGCTGATCCAGCTCACAAACAGTTGATCTGCGAGGTGCCGGGCTGGACCAATTACACGGAATACACCAAGTATCCTTCGCAGACGAGTGCGGGTATCACGTTGCAAGCTGGCATTTATTACTACGTCGAATACCTCCACAAGGAAGGTGGTGGCGGTGATTTTGCCGCTTTGTGGTGGCAAACTCCTTTAAGCAATACGCGCGCTTTGGTGCCAGCACAATCCTTGGCGCCATGGGTAAATTGTGCGCCCAGTGTGCAATTGCGGGTTGGTCTGCAAGGACCTACTACAACAGCATCCAACCTAATGAAGGACGATCTGCGTGTAGCCAATTTGGTTCCGTTCGCTGAGCCCTACGCGGCTGCTGGATTTACCTTGGTGGGCAGTGGGGGTGAATCGATCTCTCCAACCTTGTTAGCGGTTACTGGACCGGATGCGATCGTGGATTGGGTCCTGATCGAGATCCGTAATAAGACGAACCCCGCCACAGTGGTTGCTACCAAGAGTGCACTGCTTCAGCGGGATGGGGATGTGGTCAGTACGGATGGAAGAGCGAGGATCCAGTTCAACATTCCCACCGACCAATATTATATCGCGATCCGACATAGGAACCATTTCGGCGCAATGACGTTCACTCCTAAAGTCTTGGGAGGTGAAGTTGCCTATTTGGATTTCTCCCTTGCCCAAGAACCCATGTATGGTTCGAACGCGCGCTATGCCATGCCGAATGGGAAAATGGCTCTGTGGGCCGGTAACACAGTGCAGGACAACCGCTTGATGTACACTGGCGGAGGAAATGACCGGGACCCGATACTTTTAGCAATAGGTGGTAACGTTGCCACTGCCACCCTTCCCGGTTACCACATTACGGACGCGAATTTGGACGGTATAGTGAAGTATACCGGTGCGCAAAACGACAGGGACCTTATCCTGTTCAATATCGGCGGGATGGTGGCTACTTCGATCCGTTATCAGCAACTACCTTGACAGGAATTATTCCCGCACTCGCTTGTTCAAACCAGTGCGGAGATACGCATCCAATGCTTTCCCTTTGCGTTCGGTGCAGATCATTTCAAGTACCCTTCGTGTCCTTGCATCCAGGACGCGAGGTATACTTTGGTCTTTGACCCGTTTACCGTAGGTCTTTCCTGTTGTCATGGTGTGCCGAATTTCAAGCGAAGGAATGCTTGGCCTACTATCCGGTCAATACCGCGATCATGTTAGCAAGGGGTGGAAGCGTTAACGATCGTTCTTCAAGGAGTTGTTCAAAACCCGTCGTTATTGCGTCGAATGAACAACACTTGCCTTCCG
>Ga0154020_10001797_pt1 | contig 26319 bp, 18 predicted proteins | sample Klosneuvirus_201_FD_109709 | JGI IMG/M metagenome (GOLD analysis project Ga0154020, IMG submission 109709) | Active sludge microbial communities from wastewater, Klosterneuburg, Austria - Klosneuvirus_20160825_MG | ecosystem: Engineered > WWTP > Aerobic digester > Activated sludge | place...
CCGGCCGTGGCCAAACGTCGCACAGGACCTTGGCCAGTTTCACCGATCGCTTCCGGATGTCTTCCTCGGTCCAGGCTTCGGCGTGGTGGTCGACGATCTCACGACTGAGCAGCAGCACGCTGTACTTGTTCAGCAGGGACCGCTTTCCCAGGCCCTTGTTCTCGCCAGTTGTCTTGAGCTGGGCGGTGGCGGCGTCAGTCCAAGGTCGGTGCGACAACGTCCCATTGAGGTCGGAGGTGACGAGGGTGAGGTTGCCCAGGGTGTTGACGAGTTTGTCCCGATCCGCTGCCGCTTCGGGCGACAGTTTGGGCTCGGGGTCCCAATGGCTGCGCCATGCCTGAGGCATGACGTGCTCAACCGAGAGCTTGGCAGGCACGGAGACAGCCTCGTGGCGCTGGGTACGCATGTTCATTTCCAGCGCCTCGAGGACTACTCGGAGTCGGGATTGCCGAACGTTGCCGTAGAGCTTGATCCCGGGCAGGGTAGCGATCATGTCGTCATCGCCTGGCCACGTTCGCGCGTCCGAGGTTTGGCTGGCGAGGTAGTCCCTGACGGCTCCGCCAACCTCGTCGACGAGGACATCATCGAGGGTCCCCAGGATGGCGACCATCATCTTGTTGACGTCTTTCATCGTGCTGCGCAGCAGGGTGCGTCGAATAACCCAGCTCTCGAGCGCACCGAGGGCGATCGCGATCTGGCCCTGCGGGACGGCGTGGTTCTCCGACAACATCCACAGAAGGAGAGGGGTTGTCGAAGCTAGTTCGAGCGACTCGACGACTCGCCCGTAGAACTGGCCTTCGACACTGTCTCGCGACAATTGGGCGAACCCGCGGAACGTGTTGGCGTCTCGGCGCAGTTCGCTGAGGAGTACCTCAGCGTCGGTAGCCGTGGTCATCAAGGGCTTGGCGTAGGCGACGAACTCCCGGAACACCTCGTCGGTGAGGACGTCGTCACGGCGGCGCATGGTCAGCCAGTACTGGAGGAAGATGTCGATCCGGGAGCGCATGTGGCGGCCCTGTGTGATCTCGTCACGCCACCAGGTGTCGTCGAAGTCGGCCCAGTACTTCTCTGGCCAGGAGTCGACGTTGGCGTGGAGTTGTTCCCCTACCTGGAAGATCCAGTTCTTGATGAGGTCGGCCTTGAGCAGCGGGGTGCCGCGGTCGTTGAGGGTCTCGAAGATGACCTGGTCGTCGTCGTGGCCGGTGAGGTTGATGGCGACGACGTAGAGCCGGGACTGGACCACGTCAGACAGCGCGGCGACGCGGGCCTTCTCGTCCCCGAGAGGCTGCTCGCCCTCGTCGACTATGCCGGCCAGCCAGTTGCCGACCTCAGTTCGGAAGAACTCGTGGGCTTCGACGATCAGGTGATCACCGTTGTGAGCGCCAGCCCCGTCCATCGCGAACTCGAAAGCGGCTCGGTCCGAGCGTGATGGCCAAAGCTTGAAGCGTTCGGGTCGGCCGGCGAACCGCTTTGCCTGGTTCAGTATGAGCTCTTCAATCGCCTCTGCCTCAACTTCGTGGCCACGGCTCAGCACTGCTTCATGGACTGCGTCGAGCATGATCTGCAGTGTCGTGCTGCGTTGCTGGCCGTCGATCACAGACTGCCTTGTGACGTCGCCTGCGGTCGCTGACTTCAGCTTGAAGACGACGGCGCCGAGGAAGTGACCGCCGACGGCCTCGAGTGAGGCTTCGTCCCCGTCCGCAGCGATGACCTTCTCGGCCACACGGCGAACGTCTTGCCACAGGGGCTGCCATTGGTCGTCGAGGGTCCACACGTACGGGCGCTGGAATGCCGGGATCTCGTAGTGGACGGTCGTCCCAAAGAGTTCACGCGGGTTGAGTGCGTCGGCTTTCACAGTGCCCCCTGTTGAATCGGTACCGGTTGCAGGCTAGCCGGGATCACTGTTTCAGCGGGGCCCTTCGGTCGACTTCGGCTATCACGGGCCACCTCGACTCGGTGCGTGGATCGGCGCTGGCCTTGCCATGTTGCCGCGGCGGCCGCCAGGCAGATGACGGCGACGACGGCACCTCCCACGTTCGCTTGACCAGCCCATGCCGCTGCAGCAAGGGCGTAGCCCGCCACGACCAGTGGCGGCCCGGCCGCCACGTAGTGCCTGCTGGTGAAGGCTCCGATGATGAGAAGGCTCGCGGCGAAGGTGCAGATGGGCGCCAGGAGCGCGAGAGGCGGTTGGGGGAAGCCAACACTGAGCGCCGCTTGAGGAAGGTTCGCCCCTGCGACCATAGGTATTGCAGCGAGGCCGGCAACCCAAGTTGTCAGGGACCGGCGCCGGCCCTTCCGCAGCGCCAGTTCGCAATCGCGATCGCTGACGGTCAGTCGAGCTAGACGGTTCGCTCGACGAAGCGACACCGTCGGCGCGCTCATACCGCAGGCGATCCCCAAGCAGGCTGCGAGGACAAGCAAGCCAGTGGCACCTGCGTTGCCCATGAGTGCGGTGGCGCTCACGACTGTGCCTGCGGCGAGCATCGGGGCGAGTGCGCGCACCCACCGCGCACCCGTCAACCCCACATGAGTGTCGTGCAGCATCTCAGCCGTCACAGTGCTCGCGACAACGGAGGCGCTTGACCGTCCCTTCGCTGCGGCAACAATGGCCTCTTCGATGGGCCTAAGAACGAACGGTTCGTTCTCGAAGTAGCGGACGTGGTCAAGAGCGACGCTGGACATTTGAGGGATGACCGTGACCCGGGCGAGAACCGGTTGCGCGGCCAACATCGATGACACAGGGTCATGGGTGGCGACGAGGTCGAACCCAGGTGCCTGAAGGTCCGAGGCGCCTGCGATGCGTTCGAGTCGATGCCGGTTGATCGTGACCCAGACGACCGGCAGCACGCTTGCCAGGATGAGCGTCAAAATTGGGCCCGAGTCAAACGCAGTAGCGCGAGTCATCGCAGCACCGAGGTCCTCCAAATGGTCGGGCCATGTCGACATGTACTGCAGCTGGAGCGCGAGGCTCAACCGCGGATCGGACAGAGACGTCCAGAGCCCGGTTCCGAGCGCCAGCGTGGCGGCGAGCATGCCTTGAATCGATAGAACGAGTGCAGGCAGCGAGGGAAGCACGACGAATGCGAACACCCCGGCCATCATGAACAGCAGCATGCCGAGGAGCAGTACGGCGACTGTGCGGGTGTCCCGACGACCTTCGTTCAGCGCAACGAGGAGTGCGTGACCCGATCCAAGGGTGACCGTCCAAGGGCGGTCACTGGAGCGACCGGGTGGGAGCAACTCCGCCAGAATCGAGCCGCCTTGAGAGTGACCCACCCGGACCTGACGGTCGCACTGCACGGCTTTCAGCCGTGCCCTGACGACCTCACGGATGGCCAGGTGGCTGTCATGGTCGTTGGTCCATGCCATGGGATGGCCGAGGTGCCGGTGGCCCTTGGGGGTGCAGGCTGCAGCAGCGAGCAGCGGCACGATCACGAGACTGGAAAGCGCGAGGGCCATGCTGAAGATGGTGAATGAGGCGACGTCCAAGACCGACCGGAGCACCCAGCCGAAGGCGCGCGTCATCGCCTGCGGACGCAGTTGCTGAAGCGGCGAAGCCCCCGCGACCTCGGTTGGTCTTGATCGACCCATCCGCCTCATCCAACCTGCAATGACGTAAAGGAAGATCGTCTGGAATGCAGCACGAGTCACCCACCAAGACGTCCTGGCCTTGCTTGGAAGCGGCAAGTCCTTGCCCCAACAGATCGGGTCGAGTATCACCTCGACTCGATCTGCGTCCGCGCGAAGGTGCCGATGATGCTCCGAACGCGAACACCTTGCCACCCGGCAAGGAAGGGCCGCCCACTCTCTCCGAGACCCGTTCAACAACCAAGCCTCGACGCGACCGACACTGTCGTGAGCCCACGCAGCCTCGCTGTCGACACCGATGCCATGGACTATCGGTACGTGAACGGTTACGACATCATGCTCCTGCTGCTGTCCTTTCACAGGTGTGACCGGACCGGACGACCGTGCGCGCCTCCCCCTGTTGCTCATGTCGTGAACGTACAGACGACCTCGGACATTGACGGCTCTTCGAACTTGACCGGGCATGCGGTCCCTGCATGGACGCGGTAGTTCAGCGAGGAAGGCCTCGGCGCGCTCCGGAGGGTCTACGTGAAGAGCCGGTCGCCTGCGAGCCCGAAGTCTGACACGGAGTCGAAGCGCCACGCGCCTCCCACAGCGCGGCTGAGCCGCCCTCTGACATGGACAGGGCGCTTCTCATCCGCGGCCATCAATGCCTCGTGGAGCTGCTCAGAAGTCACTGGCAGCCCGACGGTCTTGAGTTTGTCCCCGATCGTCGCGCGAAGGTACACCCAACCGTCATCCTCGTCCGGTTCTCGTCGGTGTGAGCGCACAAGGCCGACGAGGGCTTGCTCGCCAACGACATCGCTCCCACGCAGTTTCTCGGCCATACGACCAATCACAGGCCCGGCCTGCTTGGGCAGGGTAAGGGACCGCACTCCGGGATGCCCCCCGATCCGCTCGGCCCAACTGAAGGAGACGTCCAGTTCCGAGACCGCCTCGGCTTCAAGGGCGCCGGCAACGGCAGCGCACAGTTCATGCGACACGCCCTGGGCGACGCTGTCGTTCAACTGCCGCTGAGTGGGTTCTTGGGACGAATCCACCGCCATCTCTCTGATAGCTGCGAGTGATTCGGCCAACTGGGCCATCACGCGACGCTCGAAAGGTTGGGCTCGGACTTCGAGGCTGAGGCGATCAACGTCGCTCACGGGCTCCAGCGCACCTGGAATCCTGCTGATGATGGGGACTATGTAACTGCCACGTCGAGTCTGGCCCATATGGACTGAGCGCGCGTGCAGGCGGGCGATCTTCAGTGTGCTGTGGCCGAAGTAGGCGCGACGTTGCATCGTGGAGTTGGCGGCCGCCACAAGCGCGTTTCTCACCGACTGGATGAGAGTGAGCCCATCCTCAAGAGGGAGACTGATGGCCCGCTCATGCAGGCCGACTGCACGCCACTCCGCAACGTCGGAACCTTGAGTGACCATCTCCTGCGCAACCGCATCTGGAGTCGAGCCGCTCCACACGGCAAGAGACGTGAGGAGGTCAGACATTCTTAGGGCATAGTCGCTGGCCTCGATGATCCTTGGCTGCAACACCTCGTTCGGTCCTGAACACCAAAGAGCCGCGTGGCCTGCCGACTCCGTGACGCGCCGCCAGTCACGCCCAGATAGCCAACTGGCGACCTCCTCCGGGAGTGGATCGTCGATCCAAGCTGCTTGTTCTTTCACGCGCACACTCGCTGACGCTCGGCGCGCATGATCTCGCTCAGTTGCTGGACAGACAGCTGTTGCGATACCGGAATATGAATCCGTACTGTGGCGGAGTTATTCGTTGGCTTTAGCCCTGTTATCTGCTGCCAGTAGCCACAGTGCCGCAGACGCAATTCGTTTGCCGACACCGCAGCCCACTGGGCGCGATCGTTCGGTACGACGACGACTCCGAGGAATGCAGTCGCGTTCCGGTCCCCGGTGAACAAGTTGTACGTTCGCACATCCAAGTCGAAGTACAGGACGGCGCCGTCAGCACTGAAATGCGGTGACGAAGTGCCCTTAAGTTGCCAATCGGTCTGGATCCCACCGTCGTGGACTGTGGCATCGACCCCATTGACATCGTTCAGGCGAAGTTCCACGGGACATCCGGCCGCAGCAGCCACCCCCACCAAGAACGAGCGGCTGAACCACTCTTTCTGCTGGTCCGAAAGATCGCCGACGATGGCTGCCATGTTGATGGCAGCGTAGGGCAGCAAGCCCCGCAAACAGGTTTGACCCGCGACAAGCATCCTTGGTGTCGCCATCACGCAACGGTAGGGCAGCGAACCGACAGCGACCTCACGCGCGCTTGTGGAAGGCGGATCGGAGTCCGCGCTGTTGTTCCTCGTCGAGGGATGTCTCGAACTTGCGGTAGTTGGCGCGCTCCGCTGCGTTGGGGCGGCGTCCCCGCCAGAAGGGTGAGGTGTGGAGGTGTCCGTGTGCGAGGTGAACCCATTGCCAGGTCAGGGCGTAGCCGCGGGACTCGGGCCTGGTGGCTCGGCGGCACTCTTTGACCCATTCGTCGAACCATCGGTAGAGCAGGCGCCGGTGGGCGATCTTCGCTTCGTAGTTGCGGTAGTTCCACCGCCCGGTGGGTGAGCGCTCGTCACGGAGCCCGTCCCAGACGGAGTCGAGCCGACGGGCCCATTCGGTGTTGTCCACGAGCAGGGTGGCTGAGCAGGACCGGGCACACGTGACGCCCATGGCCGCGGGCATGCCGAGGATCTCGGCGGCTTTCGCCCACGACGTCACGTCCGGGTGCATGCGGGCCAAGCAGAGCGACGCGAACAGCCGCACGGTGGTCTCGCTGGCGCTAGAGGCGCCGACGAGGTGCTCGGCGTACAGGGGTGCGGGGATGACCTGAGGGATTCCTCGGGTGTCGACCACGATCGGGTGCTCCTGGGTATCGAGGTGGTGGGACAGCCGCCGGTGCGGTGCCCGAGCGGCCATGACGAGCCGGGTGAGGGTGGCAGTCATGACGGTGCGGTCGGCGAGCCATCCGAGCGGCCCGTCCGGCGTGGTGGGGGTGAGCGAGACCCATGGGGTGAACATGGTCACGGCGGTGTCGAGGTCAGGCGCAGCGAGCACCGTGTCGGCTGTGGCGAGGGCGTGAGGGCGGATGCCGGGGTCCCCGGGTGGGCGGATCCCCCACCGTCTCGTGCCAGTGGATGCGGGGAGGCTGGCAGCCCAGTCGGCGACCTTGTCCGCGCCGGGTTGGCGGGCGATGTGAAGCAGCAGGGTGGTCAGGTGCCGCAGGCCGCTCAGGTACGCCGCGGCATCCGTTTCCTGCCCGAGCACCGGGACCGGTGATCGGCCGAGTGCGGTGTCGACGCGAGTCTGCATCGCGAGGACGCCCGGAGCCGCGAGGGTCTGGGTAACGGTGGTGAGGTCGTGCTGGCACTGCTTGAGCGGGCCGGCGCCGAGGGGGTTCCCGCAGACCGGGACGGCGCCGACGCGGCGGAGGTGGGAGTGGCGTTGGTCCCGGAAGGGCCGCTGGCAGGACGGGCACTGGGCGACGAGGAGGCTCTGGTGGCGGGTGCAAGTGGTGACGATGAGCAGTCGCCACGCGCTGTGCCAGGTGTTGGTGTCGGCGAGGCAGGCGGGGCAGATCTGGGTGCCGTGGGCCGGTGCCCAGCCGCGGGAGGCGACCTGCCGGTAGGAGTGGCGGTCACCCGGGTCGAGGCCGGTGAGGTCCAGTGCTGTGCCGTCGAACACTGCGAGCGTGGTCGCGGCGACGGCATCCGGGTCGACGCGAGCCAGGGTCGCGAGGTGGGTGATCGTGCCGGGGGCTGGGGAGACGGTGAGGTAGCGCGTGCTGACCCCACGGCTGCGGATGAGGATGAGGAGTTGGGCGGTGGTCAAGCCGTTGACGTCGGCGAGGTGCTCGAGCCAGGACTCGAGGGACTCACCAGTTCGCGGGGTGACGCTGACCGGAAGGAGTGCGCTCACGCCGGCTTCTTAGTACGGGTGAACGGGTCGCGGGTGCGGTAGGTGTCGGGGGCGCCGTTGCGGTAGCCGATCCCGGCGGCGATGCCGGTGTACCCGGACAGGTGCGCGAGGTCGGCGCATTCGGTGGTGATGGGGCACAGGGCGCAGACGGCGGCGGGTTCGATGAGTTGGCGGCCGTCGCCGTGTGGTCGGGCAACACCCAGTCCTCGGTGGAGACGATCTCCATCGACAGGGCGGCCGCCCCGGTGAGCGGGTGCAGGTGCTGGTCGATCAATCCAGGCAGGACGACGTACTCGCTCAGCGTGTCATCGACCTCGTACGGCACATCGCCGAGCGCGGTGACGACCGTGTCGAACGAACCGACCGCGAGGATCCGATCGCCTCGCACGGCGACGGCATCCGCCGTCGGGAATCCGGGCTCCATCGTGTGGAAGCGCCTGGCCCGCATGATCCGCACGTCACTCATACCGACCATGATCGACCGGCGCGCTGTCTCCGACAACGCGAGCCGGGTCAGTCGGCGCACCTCACGCGTAGGACGCGACGGGCGCGCCGAACACCCCCTCGTCGGGAACGACGCCCAGGCCGGGTCCCTCGGGGACCCGGAGGTGACCGTCGACCGTCCGGACGGGGTTGGTCGAGTCGTAGTGGGTGTCCATGTGCGAGCTGGCGACCCACGCACCCTCGAACAGCCGGGGGCTGACCGTCGCACCGAGGTGGACGCAGGCGGCGGCGATGATGTCGCCGCCCCAGCTGTCGTCGGTGGTGTGGGGCATCGACCGGGCCTCGCAGACGTCACGCACCGTCGCCATCGGTCCGAGGCCGCCGAGCCGGGTCACCTTGAACCCGAAGCCGTCGCAGATCCCGAGGGCGATCGCGCGCAGCACGCTGTTGAGGTCCTCGGTGTTCTCGTCGAGGTAGATGCCGTGGGAGATCTGAGGACGGATGGAGGCGATCTCCTCCATGGTGTTGCAGGGCTGTTCGAGGACGAAGGGGACGTCGGCGCACTCGCGGGACAGGCGCAGGGCATCGCGCGTCGTCAGACCGCGGTTCGCGTCGACCGCCAGGCGCGAGCAGCCGGTGGCTTCCCAGACCTTCCGGATCGCCTCGATGTCCTGCTCGAGGGGTCGTCCGCCGATCTTCACCTGCAGCCGCGGGTAGCCCTCGCGGATCTTCTCCGCGGCACGTGTGGCCACCTCGTCGGGGTCGCCGACACCGAGCGAGTAGTACGAGGCCACCCGCTCCGTCTGGGCGCCCCCGAGGAGGTCGCACACGCGGATGCCCAGGCTCTTGGCGACGAGATCGTGGATCGCGATGTCGAGGGCGGCCTTGGCGTAGTTGTGCCCGGTGAGCAGGGTGTCCATCGTCCTGCGGACGGCGAGCGGTGCCACGACCTCGTGGCCGATGAGCCCCGGGGCCATCTCGGCGAGGGCGGCTCGCGCGCCGAGGGCGTGTTGGGGCTGGTACGTCGGTCCGACGGGGCAGGTCTCGCCCCACCCCGTGGCCCCGGTGTCGGTGACGACCTGCACCACGGTCGAGTCGAGGGAACTGTGGGCTCCACCCGACATCCGGTAGGGCGTCCCGGGGACCGGGAGATCGACCTGGAACACGTGGATCTCGGCGATGCGCATGATGGTCCTCGTTCAGCAGGGGGCAGGGCGGGGAGTGGCGCTGCTCGTCAGCGCATCTCGCCGGCACCGGCATACGGGTGCGGGCTGACCAAGGGCCTTCCCTCGGCGAAGCGCTCGAGAACGAAGTCCGAGGCGGGGATGTCAGGGTCGGTGCTGTCGCCCTCGAGGAGGAGGTCGGCGACGAGGTCACCGACGGCGGGGCTCATCTTGAACCCGTGCCCCGCGAAGCCGGCGGCGAGGGTGACCCCGTGGACCGCCTTGAGCGGCGCGATGACGGGGTTCCAGTCCGGCGGGACGTCGTAGACACCGGCATACGAGTGGGTCACCGCGGGATCAGGGAAGCCGGGGAAACGGTGCATGATCTTGTCCGCGTACTTCTCGATCGTGGTGTCCCTGGCCACGTTGGAGTAGTGGTCCGGGTCGACGAACTTGTCCTCGGCGTGGTCGTGGTCGCTGTTGCCGACGAGGAACTGCCCGGACCCCTCGACGCGGCAGTACTGCAGGCTGACCAGGTCCGAGACGACGGGAAGGTCCCGCAGGGGCTCGCCGGCGTCGACGACGAGGAGCTCGGATCGGTAGGCGTCGCACGGGAAGTCGATCCCGAGCGGCGCGAGCAGGTTCTTCGACCACCAACCGGAGGCCACGATCACCTCGTCGGCCTCGACCCGCTCGCCGCTCGCCAACTCGACCCCGGAGACGGTGTCGCCGGCGGTCAGCACTCGGGCCACGGGGGTGTTCTGCCGCACCGTGGCACCGTGGTCGCGCGCGACCCTGCCGAAGTGCAGGGCCAGCTGGGTGGCGTCGGCGAACCCGCCGCGTGGTTCATAGCCGACGGCGCTGACGTCGCCGGTCTCCATGTGGGGCCACATCGCGGCGAGTCGTTCGACGTCGATCAGCTCGGTCTCGATGCCGAGCTGCTGCTGCATCGCGATGTTGGCCCGAAGGGGAGCGACGTTCCCGTCGCCGACGATGACGCTGTAACCGACCTGTCGGAAGCCGATCTCGTCGCCGAGTTCCTCCATGGTCGCCACGCTGTTCCAGGACAGCTTGGCGATCGACGGCACGCCGTAGTGGGCCCGCACGATGCCGCTCGACTTCCCCGTGCCTCCGCTGGCCAACTCGGCGCGCTCGAGCACCAGGACGTCATCGACTCCACGGCCCGTCAGGGCGCGGGCGATGGAGAGCCCGATGAGACCACCTCCGACGATGACGACCTTGCGGCCGGCCATCTCAGGCGCCGCCCGCTCGTGCCGCGGGCGACGCCTCCTCGTCGGTTGCCCTCGGGGTCACCGCACGTCCGTCGGGCGGCTGGCGACTGCCGGCTCGTGGAGGCTCTCCACGAGCAGCGTGCGGACACCGGGCGGCACCGTGGTGGTGACCGGCTCCGCCCGCAGCTGCTTGATGAGGTTGAAGGAGATCCACATGATCACCGCGAGGAACGGGACGCCGAAGACGATGACGGTCGTCTGGATCGCCGAGAGGCCACCTGCGAGGAGGAGGGCGATGGCGACGGCCCCGATCATTGAACCCCACAGGACGACGAGCCAGGTCTTCGGCTGCAGCGATCCACCCTGGTTGAACATCCCCAGGACGAGGGCGGCCGAGTCCGCTCCGGCGACGTAGAAGAGCATGATGAGGACGACGACGACCAGCGCGGTGAGGGTGGATGCCGGCATGGCGTCGAGCAGCGTGAACAGGGTGTTCTCGACCCCGCTGTCCAGGGACGCTGCCATGTCGGTGACGCCGTTGAGCTGGAAGTCGATGGCGGTCCCGCCCATGACGACGAACCACACGGTGCTGACGATCGTGGGCACGATGAGGACGCAGACGACGAACTCACGGATGGTGCGGCCGCGCGAGATCCGCGCCATGAAGGTCCCGACGAAGGGTGCCCACGACATCCACCACGCCCAGTAGAAGATCGTCCAGCCGGCGAGCCAGTCGCCGCCGCCGAAGGCGCCGGTGCGGAAGCTCATCGGGAAGAACTGCTCGAGGTAGCCACCCGTGGTCTCCGTGAGCGAGTTCAGCAGGAAGATCGTCGGGCCGAAGAGGAACACGAACGCCAGGATGCCGACGGCCAGCGCGGCGTTGATGTTGGCGAGCCACTTGATGCCCTTGTGGGTGCCACTGACGGCGGAGACGACGAATGCCGCGGTGAGCGCGACGATCACGATGATGGCGACCGTCGTGCCGGCCGGGGCGTTGAAGACCCGGGTGAGCCCGGAGTTGATCTGGGTGGCGCCGAGCCCGAGCGAGGTCGCCGCGCCGAAGGTCGTGATGAACACGCCGAAGATGTCGACGGCCCGTCGCACGGGGTGGCTCGCCGGCTTGTTGGGCAGGACGAGCGAGCTGAGCAGGTTCGGCAGTCCCTTGCGGAACGTGGCGTACGCGAGAGCCATGCCGACGATGCCGTACAGCGCCCAGGGGTGCAGGCCCCAGTGGAAGATCGTGTACTCCAGACCCAACTGGGCGCTCGCCGGCGTGGACGGCTCGGCCAGATCCATCGGCGGTGTCAGCAGGTGCGAGAGCGGCTCCGCCACACCCCAGAAGATGAGGCCGATGCCCATGCCGGTCGCGAACATCATCGAGATCCACGACATCGTGCTGAACTCGGGGCGCTCGTCGTCGCGACCCAGGCGGATGCGTCCGTAGCGGGACGCGGCGAGCAGAAGCATCATGGCGACGAGGCCGAAGGTCGTGAGGACGTACACCCAACCCGTGGCGTCGATGAGCCCGCCGAGGACGTTGTTGGCGGTCTCGGCGAGGTTCTCCGGGGCGATGACACCCCACAGGACGAACGCAGCGGTGACGGCCAACGAGCCGCCGAAGACCACGTAGTCGATCGGGGCCTCACGGTCCACGGCCCGGACCGGGTGCGGCTCGCTCGGGTGCACGTGCGGGATGTTCTGGTCGACGTCGACACTCATGCTGACCTCATTGTCTTCTCGGGTGGGCGTCGGGCTTGTGCCGGATTGTCTCGTTTGATGAAACAGTCACGGTGGACGGGACAACAGTGGGACCTGTCGCCGAAGGTGTCAAGAGGGCTGGCGGAAGATTTGCGATGCCGGCAACCGGTTGACAGCGCGGTATGCCGGCTTCATGCTTGTCCCGAATAGCACGGCCGTTGCGCAGTGCGAGACAAAAGAACGAGGCGCCGAACGCTCCCGGATCCGGTCGCCCCGTGGACGAAGGAAGGCTGCGTCGTGAACCCGAACCTGTCGTCAGTGGACGTCGAGGCACTGGTCAAGAGCCGAACCGTGGGCTTCTCCCTCGACGCCGCCTTCTACACCGACCGCGCATTCTTCGACCTCGATGTCGAGGCGATCTTCGCCAAGCACTGGATCTTCTGTGCCGCCGAAGCCGAGCTCCCGGAGCCCGGGGACTACGTGACGGTCGACCTCGGTCCCTACTCCGTCATCGTCCTGCGCGACGACGACGGCGAGGTGCGGGCCCTGCACAACGTGTGCCGGCACCGAGGCGCGCGGTTGCTTGACTCGCCGTGCGGGAGCGTGGGCAACATCGTGTGCACCTATCACCAGTGGACCTACCGCACCGATGGCAGCCTGATCTTCGCCGAGTCCCAGCCGCCGGCCTTCGACAAGAGCGCGTTCGGTCTCCGGTCTGCGCACGTGCGGATCATCGGCGCGCTCGTCTTCGTCTGCCTCGCGGCGCAGCCGCCGGAGGACATCGACGAGGTGGCCGCCGTGATCGAGCCCTACCTCGAGCCCTACGGGCTGGCGAACGCCAAGGTGGCCCATCAACTCGACGTCGAGGAGGAGGGCAACTGGAAGCTGGTCATGGAGAACAACCGGGAGTGCCAGCACTGCGACGCCGCGCACCCCGAGCTCGTCACGGCATACTTCCCGCTCTTCGGGTACTCCGAGGGCGACATCACGCCCCGGCTGCGGCCGGTGTTCGACCGTTACCAGGCAGCCGCGGAGGACCTCGAGTCCGCCCGGGCCGCCTGTCGCCTCCCCCAGGGCGAGCATCGCGACCTGGATCAGCGCCCCACCGGGTTCCAGGTCTCGCACCTGCCGCTCGACGGGGACGGCGCCTCCTTCGGCCCCGGCGGCGCGCAGGTGTGCGCCAAGCTGATGGGCTCGATCACGACACCGCGATTCGGCGACCTCTCGGTCCACCTGCAGCCCAACTCGTGGTTCCACTTCCTCGGCGACCACGCCGTCGTGTTCCGCATCCTCCCCCTCGGGCCGGACCGCAGCGTCGTCCGCACGACCTGGCTCGTCCACCCGGACGCGGTCGAAGGGGTCGACTACGACGTCGACCGCCTGACGAGCGTGTGGAGGGCCACGAACCACCAGGACAGCGCGCTGGTGGCGAGGACCCACAGCGGCGTGACGAACCCGGCCTACGAGCCGGGTCCGTACTCCCTCGTCGAAGGTGACGTCGAGGCCTTCGTCAACTGGTACGTCCTGCGTCTTCGTGACCACCTCGCCATCTGAGTCCGACCCGAAAGGCCCTGCCAGATGAGCGTCACTTCGGCCGGACCGCGGCCCGTCGGGACCAGCGGCGAGCCGTCGGCCTCGGGGCCGCCGTGCTGGGCGGACGACGACCGCGCGGTCCTGGTGTGCCGCCGGGTCCTGGAGATCACCCACGACGTGAAGAGCTTCCACTTCGAGGCGAAGTCGCCGGGGGCCTTCGTCTTCGAGGCCGGCCAGTTCATCACCCTCGAGGTCGAGGTCGAGGGGGAGTCGATCACCCGCTGCTACACCATCTCCTCCCCGCCGACGCGGCCGAACCTGATCTCGATCACGGTCAAGCGGGTGGTCGGCGGGCCGGTGTCGAACTGGCTCCACGACACGGTGGTTCCCGGCTCCGAGGTGGTCGCGGCCGCCCCTCTGGGCGCGTTCAGCATCTCCGGCAGTCGCGCGCGCAAGCTCCTCTTCCTGTCCGCGGGCAGCGGGATCACCCCTCTGATGTCGATGACGCGCACGCTGTTCGACCTCGCGTCCGACGTCGACGTCCTCTTCGTCCACAGCGCCCGCACGCCGGCGGACATCATCTTCCGCCGGGAGCTCGAGGCGATGGCCTCGGTCATGCCCACCATCAGGGTCCATCACGTCTGCGAGGGTGACTACCCCTCGGAACGCTGGAACGGTCTGCGCGGACGGCTGTCGCGCTCGATGCTCGAGGCGGTGGCGCCCGACCTGGCCGAGCGGGACACCTACGTGTGCGGCCCGGCCGCCTACATGTCCTCGGTGCGGCGGACCCTCGAGGACCTCGGCTACGACATGGGCCGCTACCACGAGGAGAGCTTCTCCTTCGAGCAGCTCGCGCCGGCCGAGCGCCCGCCCGCGGCCGAGGTCGCGGTCCTCCCCCCGACGGCAAGCTTTCGCGTCGAGTTCGTCCGCAGCGGGGTCACCGTCCAGTGCGCGCCGGACCAGACCGTCCTGGACGCCGCGTATGCCGCGGGGCTGCGTCTCCCGGCGTCGTGCACCCAGGGGATGTGCGGGACCTGCAAGACCACGAAGATCTCGGGCGACGTCGACCTGCGCCACAACGGGGGCATCCGCCCGCGGGAGGTCGCCGACGGCAAGGTGCTCCCGTGCGTGTCGTGGCCCCTGAGCGACCTGCGGATCGACAGCTGAGGCGGATCGTCACCATCGACGCCGTCGACGGACGAGGTATGCCGGGCGACGAGGGTCCGTCGGCGCGGTACCAGCCCTGGCACGGGCTCGCCCGAGCAGGCTTGTATCGTTCTCGCGTGACGACCAGTTCCGGTGGGCGAGACAACTCGGTCCACTCGGTCGACCGGGCCATCTCGGTCCTGCAGGTGCTCGCCCGGCTGGGTGCGGCCGGCGTCACCGAGATCTCCACCGAGCTCGACGTCCACAAGTCCACCGTCTCCCGTCTGCTCGGCACCCTCGAGGCGCGCGGCCTCGTGGAGCAGAACTCCAGCCGTGGGCACTACCGGCTCGGGTACGGCGTCGTGCAGCTGGCCGTCGGCGCGACCAAGAAGTACGACCTGCCGGTCGTCAGCCGCCCCATCTCGCACGTCCTCGCCGAGGTCGTCGGGGAGACGGTCAACGTCGCTGTCAGGGACGGCAACAGCGTCGTCAGCATCGACCAGGTGATCGGGTCCGCGACGATGACGACGGTGAACTGGGTCGGCCAGCGCACCCCGCTGCACGCGACGTCGGCCGGCAAGGTCTTCCTGGCGCACGCGGCCCCCGGCGAGTTGGCGGCCATCCTCGCCGAGGGCCTCGAGCGCTTCACCGGGCACACGATCACCGACCCCGAGGAACTGTCCCGACAGCTCGACGAGGTGCGACTGGCGGGCTATGCGTACTCCATCGAGGAGCACGAGGTCGGGCTCGCCGCGGTTGCCGCCCCCATCCGTGATCTCGACGGCGACATCATCGCGGCCATCACCGTCTCCGGTCCCAATTTCAGGGTCAACGAGGAGACCATCCCGCGGATCGCCCGGCACGTCTTGTCCGCGGCCCAGGACATCTCGCAACGCGCGGGCCACCCCAAGTCCGGTTGACCCCGCGCCGGTGAAGGCCGGGTGGGCCGCTCAGCCGCGCGTCGGCGGCTCCAGCTCCCGTTCGAGACGCTGGCGCGCACTCACGAGCGCATCGTGGGTGATGGTGACCGCCTGATCGAGGTCGCCGACTGCCAGGGCATCGACCATCGCCGGCTGGGGGGTCCACAGGCTCGGGTCGCGGGCCTCGAGCGCCGCGCGGGCACCGATGACCTTGTAGGGGCGGCACTGGACCCACAGCGCCTCGATGGTCTCGGTCAGCACCGTGTTCCCCCCGGCGCCGTAGAAGTGGCGCAGCAGTACCTCGTCCTCGTCCAGGGCCTGCATGACGTCGCCGCCGACCACGGCCCGGTACATCCGCTCGCACGCCCGGCGCATCGCCTCGAGCTCGCCCGGACCGACCTTCGCTGCCCCCTGGCGAGCGGCCTCGACCTCCAGGAGTAGGCGGACGTCGTAGAGGTCCAGGAGTTCGCCGACCGTGAATTCCCGGACCCGGGCCCCCCGGTGAGGGTGAGTGACCGCGAGTCCGTTCTTCACGAGCAGGCGAATGGCCTCGCGCACCGGCATGACGCTGGTGCCCACCCGATCCGCCAGATCGCGGACCGGCAGCCGGGCGCCGGCGGCCAGCTCACCGTCGAAGATCTGGCGGGCGAGGATCTCGTACACCTGGTCCGCCACGAGCGTCGGGCCGGCACCGCCGTCATCGTCGGCGGAGCCGTCAGGGGGAGTGGACACGGTATGACGATATCCGGCCGCTCGGCGCTCATGGGCGGCTGACTCGAGGTGCACTGGGAACGAGCCAGGTGTGATCACATATGGCGAAGTTGGATCACAAGGCTGGCTCGATGGGGGTGGCGTCCCGCTCTTGACGCCATCTGTGATCACATCTAGGGTCAACAAAGCGTCGCCGATCGACGGCACTGCCGAGGAAGAGAAGGGCCTGCCGATGCCGAACAAGATCCTGTTGGTCGCGTCCGAGAACAAGAAGCTCGAGCGCATCGCGACGAAGAGCTCCCTCACCCGGCCCATCGTCGCTCGCTATGTCGCGGGCACGACCCTCGACGAGGCGCTCGACGTCACCGATCAGCTCAACGCCGTGGGCATCGCGGTCAGCCTGGACCTGCTGGGGGAGTCGGTGCACGACGAGCGGCAGGCCCAGGACGCCACCGACGAGTACATCCTGACCATCAGGAGCATGGCGACGCGCAGCCCCGGAGCCACCGTGTCGGTGAAGCTCTCCCAGCTCGGCATCGTCATCTCCTCCGAGATCGCCGAGGCCAACCTGCGCCGGCTGCTCGAGGTGGCCCGGGAGCACGGCTGCGAGGTCGAGGTCGACATGGAGCACACCTCGGTGGGGCGCGAGACGCTGGCCATCTTCCGGCGCGTCCAGCCCGACTTCCCGAAGACGCGAGTCGCCGTGCAGGCCTACCTGCGATCGAGCATCGAGGACCTCCACGCCTTCGGCGACCGCCCGCCGCGCATCCGCCTGGTCAAGGGAGCGTTCGACGAGACCATCGACGCCACCATCCGCGACAAGGCCGACGTGACGGCCCAGTACCAGCACCTGGCCCGGTGGGCCCTGGCCCACCTCCCGGACCCGGCATTCGGCACCCATGACGACGCCTGCATCGACACGGTCAAGCAGGCGGCCAGGGAGCTGGGGGTCGCCAAGGACGCCTTCGAGTTCCAGATGCTCCAGGGGGTGCGCCGCGACGTGCAGGAGCGACTCGTGCGCGAGGGCTATCGGGTGCGCGTGTACCTGCCGTACGGCACGCAGTGGTACCCGTACCTCACCCGCCGGATGGCGGAGCGACCGGCGAACCTCCTGCTGTTCCTGCGCTCGGTCATCGGCTCCTGACTCCTCGTCGCCCAGCCTGCCCGCCGACACCCCAACGCCGCCCGAAGGATCCACGATGACCTCCTCCCTGTCCATCAGCGCCAACCCCCGGATGCCGGCCCCGACCAACGAGCCCGCGCGGGACTTCGTCCCGGGGTCCGCGGAGTCACTCTCGGTGTCGGCCGCCATCGCGGGACTGCGGAGCGCACGCCGGGAGCTGCCGCACGTCGTGGACGGCCAGCGGATCATGACCGCGCAGACCCAGGACGTCGTCGAGCCGCATGATCACGCGAGCGTGGTCGGGACCATGGCGGTCGCGGCCGAGGCCGTGACCAGGCAGGCGATCGACTCGTGCCTGGCGGCCCAGCACGACTGGTCCCGCACCCCGTGGTGGGAGCGGGCCGCGGTCATGCTCCGCGCCGGCGACCTGGCCTCCGGGAAGTACCGCGACGAGCTGGTCGCAGCGACCATGGTGGGTCAGTCCAAGACCTTCCACCAGGCCGAGATCGACGCCGCCTGCGAGTTCGCGGACTTCATGCGGTTCAACGCCCACCTCGCCCAGCAGATCCACGCCGACCAGCCAGCCGCCCTGCCCGGCGACATCAACATCCTCGACCAGCGCCCGCTCGAGGGCTTCGTCCTCGCGCTCACCCCCTTCAACTTCACGGCGATCGGGGTCAACCTGCCGACGACGCCGGCCCTCATGGGCAACACGGTGGTGTGGAAGCCCTCCGAGAAGGCGGCGCTCGCGGCGGACGTGACGATGCGGGTGCTCGAGGAAGCGGGCCTGCCCCCGGGTGTCGTCAACCTGGTCCACGGCTCCGGGGCGTCGGTCTCCGCGACCGCCATCGCCGACCCGGACCTGGCGGGGCTGACGTTCACCGGTTCGACGGCCATCTTCCGCGGTCTGTGGCGAGCGGTCGGTGACAACATCGACCGCTACCGCTCCTTCCCCCGGCTCGTGGGGGAGACGGGCGGCAAGAACGCGGTGGTCGTCCACCCCACCGCTGACGTCGATGCGGTTCGCACCGCGCTGGTCCGTTCCGCCTTCGAGTACCAGGGCCAGAAGTGCTCGGCCGCCTCACGCGCCTACATCGCACGCTCGGTGTGGGAACGCCTCAAGGACGACCTCGTCGACATCGTGCGCGACCTCCCCATGGGTGACCCGACGAGCCACGAGACCTATGTGGGTGCGGTCATCGACCGGGCAGCTGCCGACCGGCTCCAGTCGGCATTCGACCGGGCGAACGCCCTCGACAGCCACGAGCTGCTCGTCGGCGGCACGACGGACACCTCCACAGGCTGGTTCGTCGCCCCGACCGTCTTCACCACCGACGACCCCGAGGCGTTCACCCTCTCCGAGGAGTTCTTCGGTCCCCTGCTGACCGTCCACGCCTACGACGACTCCCAGTGGGACACCGTCCTCGGCCACGTCGACCGGGCCAGTGGCTACGCCCTCACCCTGTCGATCTTCGCCTCCGACCGTCGGGCGCTCTCGCAGGCCCTGGACGTGCTGCGCAACACGGCCGGCATGACCTACATCAACGACAAGCCGACCGGAGCGCTCATGGGCCAGGTCTCCTTCGGTGGTGGGCGGGCCTCCGGGACGAACGACCGCACGGGGTCTCGGCTGGCCCTTCAGCGGTGGATCTCGCCGCGCTTCGTCAAGGAGTCGCTGACCTCGGCCACCGACTGGACCTACCCCTACCTGCAGCGCTGACGCCCCGGCGGCGAGCCGAGCTCGGTGACGCCGGCTGGCTAGTAGGCGCCCTTGATCACGAAGTAGGAGCCGCGGATCGTCCCGGCGAGCTTCGACTTCTGCCGCGCGAACTTGAACGCGCCGAGCTCCTCGGGCACCTCCATCCCGTCGGACAGCTTGAACCCGACGGCCCGCTTGCCGCCCTCGGCCGTCTCCCAGAGCACGTTGATCCCCAGGCCCGACTCGTAGAACACGTGCACCCAGTGGATGCCCTCGACGTCGGAGACGGCCACCTCGAGCGGGCGGGAGGCGAACTCGATCCCGCGCTCCTCCCGCAGGATCCGCTCCACCCACGCGAGGGTGTCGGCCGCATCGGCCGCGGGCTCCACGGTGAAGTCGTGGCCGTACTTGTTCTTGAAGTAGCGCGCCTCGTTCGCCCGCAGCCCCGCGAGCGCGTCCACGACCGGCGAGCACTCGAGCCCGGCGGTGGACACGTTCTGGAAGTCGACGACCTGACCCATGACTGCTCCTCACGATTGACCTCAGGGAGGGGCAACGTTACCCACGGGCGAGTCGCCGGCTGAGGTCGACAACTCGCGGACCGCGGAGCCGTGACGTTCGCTGGCCCTCCGCCGGCGGCTGTCTCCGCGTGCTTAGTTGACTTGGCGGTCGCGTCCTTGCCAGTACTCCTCGCGGAGCTTGAACTTCTGGAGCTTGCCGGTGGCGGTGCGGGCGAGGTCCTCGCGGAACTCCACGGAGCGGGGGGCCTTGTAGCCGGCGGCGCGGGTTTTGCAGTAGGCGATGAGCTCGGCCTCGGTGAGCTGCGAGCCGGGGGTGGTGACGACGAGAGCCTTGATCGTCTCGCCCCATTTCTCGTCGGGGATGCCGATGACGGCGACTTCGGCGACGTCGGGGTGGGAGAAGATGACGTCCTCGACCTCGATGGAGGAGACGTTCTCGCCGCCGGTGATGATGACGTCCTTCTTGCGGTCCAGGATGCTCAGGTAGCCCTCGTCGTCGATGACGCCGCCGTCGCCGGTGTGGAACCACCCGTCGACCAGGGCGGCGGTGGTCTCCTCGGGTTGCTCCCAGTAGCCGTCGAGGACCACGTTGGAGCGGGCCAGCACCTCGCCGTCTCCGGAGATCCGCAGGGTGACCCCGATCGCGGGGGTTCCGGCCCGGACCAGCTTCGCGGCGCGTTCCTGCGGGGGCAGGTCGTCCCACTCGGCGCGGGTGCGGTTGACGGTGAGCAGGGGCGCGGTCTCGGTGAGCCCGTAGATCTGGATGAACTCCCAGCCGAGCTCGACCTCGACCCGGGCGATCGTCTTGGTGGGGGGTGGGGCGCCGGCGACGATGATCCGCACCCGGTCCCTGCCGGGGATCTCACCCTCCCAGCGGCTCGCGGCGTCGAGGACGGCGTTGACCACGGCCGGCGCTGCGCACATCACCGTCACCCCGTGCTGCTCGACCCGCCGCAGGATCTCGCCCCCGTCGACCTTGCGCAGCACCACCTGCTTCACGCCCATCCCCGCCATCGCGAACGGCATACCCCAGCCGTTGCAGTGGAACATCGGCAGCGTGTGCAGGTGGACGTCCCGGTCCGTGACCCCGGCGTGGAGCGCGAAGGTGACCGCGTTGGTCCACAGGTTGCGGTGGGTGAGTTCCACGCCCTTGGGGCGAGCGGTCGTCCCGGAGGTGTAGTTGATCGTCGCCGTCGCGTTCTCGTCGGGCTCCCACGGCCGGGGCTCGACTCCGGGCAGGAACAGGTCCTCGTCGCGCCCGAGCACGAACTTGTGCTCACACTCGACCCCGGCCAGAGCGCGTTCGAGCTCCGGGTCGACGAACAGCACCCGCGCACCCGAGTGCTTCACGATGTAGCCGACCTCCGCGGCGGCGAGCCGGAAGTTCACCGGGACCAGGACCCGCCCATAGCCGGAGACCCCGAAGAACGCCGTGAGCAGCCGGGCACTGTTGTGCGAGACGAACGCCACCCGCTCCCCGACACCGATCCCCAACCGATCCAGGTAGGCCGCCATCGCGGCCGCCTTCGCGCCCACCTCGGCATACGACATTTCACCCAGCGACGCAGCGGGCTGGAGCGGCTCATCGACCACCCCGACGCGCTCCCCGTAGACCGCCAGGGCGCGATCCAGGAAGTCGGTGACGCTGAAGGGAACGATCATGACGAGGTCCTCTCACGCGGGCTCGGTCGGTGATGGCTTGGGTGGCGAGGTAGGCGTTCTCCCACGCGGCCCATCGCTTCGTGAGGTCTTTGCAGTTGCCGTCGTCCAGGGTCCAGGCGGCGTCTCGGGCGAGGACCTCCCGGCTGATGCCTCTCATCACGGCTCCGTTGAGGTACCGGGTGGGCGCGGCTCGGCCGTCCAGTGTGCGCGCAGGTCGTCGATGGCCGAGGGCCAGAGGGCAAGGGGGGTGAACGTGAGGTCGGGGATGCCGGCGGTCAGAGCGGTGGCGGTGCTGGTCGTGCACAACCCGACCAGCAGTCCGTCGCGGGTGATGACCCACGTCTGGTCCGGCAGCGTCGGGCAGTGGCTCGTGGTGGCGGTGAGCCATTCCTGCGCCAGGAGCCGGAGCTCTTCGCAGTAGTGCTGGTGAAACGTCGCATCCATGTGGCGGATAGGGGTGTCGTCGATCGCGGTGAGCATTTGCGCGGTGCGCTGGCGCAGGTTCTCCACGGCGGGGTTGTCGATCGGTTTCATCCGTACCTCCTCTTGGCCGGCGCCCAGGTCATCCGGGTGGCGTCGATTGCGTCGGCGTCGGCGAGCAGCTGCTGGGCGGTCTCGGACAGGACGAGCTTGCTCTCGGGGTCCACTCGTGTGTCGAAGGCGGCGATGTCGCGGTCGGGTGTGGTGGGCCACGGGCCCGAGCGCATGGGGCCGCGGGTGTACCGGGTCCAGATCCATCCGAGCGCAAGCGTCTCGCCGGCGCGGTCCCGCACGAGGGGGTTGGTGAGCCGCCGACGTGCCGAGGCCGGTAGCCGGGTGACGGGGCGCAGGGTGTCGCGGCGGCGCTGGTAGTCGACGAGTCCGTCCGCGATCAACTGGTCGACGGCGGCATTGAGGACGTCGGTATCGCGTTCGCGGAGAACGTGAGCGGTGCGGACGGCGTCGATGAGCGCGCAGGTTGGGATGCCGTGCACGCCGAGAGCGTCCATTGCCGCCTCGGGTGCGACACGGCTGCCGATGGCGTGGGCGATGAGCAGGTACAAGGCGGTTGCCGCTCGGGTCCGTGACAGCCACGCGCCCGGTCCGGGGGCCGGGGCGTCCATCGGTCGGGGCAGCATGCTCGGCACGTGTTCGGGTCGCAGCCCGTCGTGGTGGACGTGGTGGCGGAGGCGGGTGAGCATCCACTCGAGCCGCTCGTGATCGGTGCCGGTGAACTTGCCTCCCGGGTGGGGGCGGGCCACCTGGTCTGTGGTGTGCGAGCGTGTGCGCGGGCCGTCGAGAAGCAGCAGGGCAGCGACGGTGGTGGGGTCGGGGCTGGGGTAGGCGCCCCAGCTGCGGGCGGCTGGGACATCGATGGGCGGAAGGGTGTCGCCACGGGTCGTGGTGTCGCCGGTGATGGTCGCGGCTCGGGCTTGGCAGCGGCGACGCAGGCGGTAGAGCACGCTCCGGGCACGTGGGTTGTCGATGGCGTCGTCGGCGAGCTCGGCGAGGGTCCCGGCCAGCTCGAGCACGCGAGCGGATGCCGGGAGGACGGCATCCGAGGTGCCTGCCCGCACGAGGTAGCAGCCGCAGCGCAGGCAGACCGGCATCAGCGCGGTCTGCCAGAGCAGTTCTCGGCTGCCGGTGGTCGGGGTGCAGGACGGGCAGATCCACGTCACGGCGTGGTGCAGGCGCCAGCCGTGGCGGCGTTGAGGGCCGTGTCCTCGGACGATCAATGGGTACCGGTTCATCGTCAACCGGTTCGTGGCGGCCGGGTCGAGGCCGGCGAGGGACGCGACTCTGCCCAGTTCGGTGGCGGGGACGTCGACGTCGTGCCGGTACCGGGGCAGGACCCGGCTGTGGTGGATGCCGTTGGCGTCGGCGAGGCGGACGGCATACGAGGTCAGTGGCTCGCCGGGGCGGGGTTCGGGGCGGACCGGTAGCGGGCGGGCGCTCATGTCACGGTGACCTTGAGGGACCGGCGACGGGACGGAGCGATGGGTGCCTTGCGGAGTTCGGCTTCACCGGCCGCGGCTCGTGCGGAGAGGGCGACGTCGTCGAGGTGGGCGGTGGTGATGGTGTCGGAGCCGTCGTCGAACGCGGCGAGGAGTGCTTGTGTGAGCAGCAGGGCGGTGTCGCCGACGTAGCCCTGGGTGCGGCGCCAGATGTGGCCGGCGTGCTGGCGGCTGAACACCCCGGCGGGGGCACAGTCGAAGTAGGGCAGGAGCACCCCTTCGGCGTCCTTGAGGAAGCGGGACCAGGTGCGCATGTCCTCCTCACCGGTCAGCGGGTATGGGGTGAGGGTGAGTCGTTCGAGGCGGGAGTTGATCTGCGGGTCGAGGTAGATCGGGGACTCGTGTAGGTCGGCGCCGATGAGGATCATCGTGCCGCCGAGTTCGCCGAGTTCGGTGTTGAGGTACTTCAGGAAGTCGAGCATGTCGCGCGAGTCCTTGTTGGACACGTCGAGGAAGTGGCTGTCGTCGATGAGGAGCAGCCGCACGCCGTGTTGGCGGAAGGCGTGGACGACCCTGGTGGTGGTGACCCGTACGAGGCCTTCGCTGGGGTAGCCCATCGTCAGGAGGAGGCTGGCCAGGACGTCGCGGATCTTGGAGGCGGCGCGCAGGGTGATGTAGACCTGCGGGATCCAGTCGGCGGTCACACCGGGTTCGGGGTTCCAGGTGGGTCGCGGGTCACTGAGTGCCGGGCCGAGCAGGTCGCGGTAGGCCGCCTGGGCCCAGTCCTTGACAAACGTGGACTTGCCGACGGCGAACGGTGCGCTGACCGAGCCGATGGCCTTGGCGCCGGGCGGGCGGAGCTGGTTGCGGTGCACGAGCCGGGTCAGCTGGGCTGCGGCGTCCTGGGCGAGCACCGAGGGCAGGACCAGGCCCGCCATCGCGGAGGTCAGGTGCTCCCAGTACGTGTCCTGGCTATCTTGGCTCATGTCGTCGAAGGCCTCGACCGTGACGGGGGTGGGCAGCGCGCGGGCTGGGGTGGTGGCCTGCTGGTGCCACAGGCGCGCGTCCATCAGCTGGCCTCGTCGTCGTAGCTGGGGAAGGGCGCGTCGAAGTCGATGGCGAACGGCGCCGGGTCGGGCGCGGGGGTGTCGAAGTCGGCGGCCGGGGATGCGGTGCGAGGGATGCGCCCGATGGTGGGCGCCCCGGCTGTGGGGTCGAGCAGCTCACGGGCCGCTTGTGCCTCGGCGTGATCGAGGATTGCCTGGTCGTGGCGCATCGAGGCCCGGATCAGCTTGCCGCGCCATTCCTCGTCGGTGGGGGCGGTGGTGAGCTGGGTGATGGCGGTGATGATCTCGCGGGTGACGTTGCGCCGGGAGACGACGCCGTTGCCGCCGCGGTTCTGGATCAAGGTGCGGGCGGCGTCGACGATGACGTCGGTCAAGGGGGCGTCGAGCAGGTGGGCGTCTCGCCAGATCAGTTCGTGGATGCGGTCGTCGTGGATGCTGCGGTGCCAGATGCGGGATCGATCGCGCGGGTCGAACAGGATCGGCACCTTGGCGTCGCGGGCGCGGTAGGTGCCGGGTCGCGCACCCCTGATCTCGTCGAGGATGTCGCCGTCGTAGGTAAGCCCACGGAAGGTGATGCCACCGTGTCCGGGGGTCAGCCATTTGGCGGGGAGCAGGGAGTAGATGAGGTCGGGGTGTTGCGGGGCGAGGACCCGCCCGGTGACCTGGTGGAGCATGTCGAAGCGTTCGAGAGGGGTGAAGTTGCCGTCCTCGATGCCGGGGACTTTCAGTCCGCCGTGGCGGTTGCGGTGGTAGTCCACGGCGATGAAGCGGTGCAGGTGCTGCTGCAGCTCGCGCCACGAACCGAGGGGTTCGAATCCGACCCAGCCGACGAAGCGGCCTCGTTCGTGGACGGCGCGGCCTTTGAAGCCGGCACCGTTGCCGAAGGACTGGTAGGCCGCTTGCAGCCGGTCGTGCCAGCGCTCCACAAACGTGTTGTCCAGTGGGCGTCCTGCGCGTGAAGGCATGAGGTCCACTCCCCATTCGAGGAGAAGCGCCCGCAGGTCTCGGCTGAGGAAGATGGAGCCGTTGTCTGCGCGCAGCGAGATCGGGGTGATGCCGGGTTTGACGTGACGGCCGATGATGGCGCGGTCGGTGCGGACCCGGCTGACGTGTGCGGAGACCGGGTTGTCGCCGAAGTCGAGGCTGGCGGGTATGCCGCACCAGCGGAAGTCGTCGATGCTCGTCTCGTCTTCGATGACCATCGAGAACGGGCGCATCGCGTCGTACAGGGCCAGGGCGACCTCGAGCGAGTTCGCGGACCGGGGGACGACGCGGCAGGCAACGACGACTCTGCTGGGGATCGAGATGATGGTGATGATCTCCACGGAGTAGACCCGCTCGTAGACGTCGTCCCAGACCAGGTTGTCGGCCCGGGTGACGTCGACGGCGAAGTGTCCGGGGTGGGTCGCGGGGTAGTTCGCGCGGGCGGAGTTACGGCGCAGGGCGGCCGACTTGTGCTGGCGGGTCGTCACCCCCAGGGCGGCGACGCGGGTGGACAGGTACTGCTGGATGATCCGCTGCGGCAGGTCGATGTCGTCGATGCCCTCCTGCTTGAGCCGGACCAGGATGCGGCGTTCGATCTCGACGAGGCTGACCTTGCTGCGGGTCCCGTCGAACTGTGCGAACTCCTCGTCCGCGATACGCACGAACCTGGGGTCAATGACATCGAACCCCTGCCGGCCCTTGGTCTTGCGCCCGTCAACGAGGCCGCGCAGGCCCTGCGCCTTCCACGCCTTGATCCACCCCCGGATGGTGTTCGCGGCGACGCTGTTCTTGCTGACCTCGCCGGCCAGGAGGCGGCGGACCCGAACCCGGTCCACGCTGTACTCGAAGGTCAGCTGGCGGGCCATGGCCTCGATCCGTTTGGTCAGGCTGGCGCCGAACCCCTCACCGAAGGGGAAGAACGGCTCGCCCTCCCTGGCCATCAGTGGGTGCCCGTCACGGTGGGCCGTGAGGATCTCGAG
>Ga0154020_10001798_pt1 | contig 26308 bp, 23 predicted proteins | sample Klosneuvirus_201_FD_109709 | JGI IMG/M metagenome (GOLD analysis project Ga0154020, IMG submission 109709) | Active sludge microbial communities from wastewater, Klosterneuburg, Austria - Klosneuvirus_20160825_MG | ecosystem: Engineered > WWTP > Aerobic digester > Activated sludge | place...
GGATACCAGATCCGGTCGTGAGGACAACACCTGTCCCAGCTTGATGAAGGTCGGGCCCAGCTCCTCCAGCATCATCCGAAAGCGGCGGGGCGCCGGGGCGTTGGCGGTCTGAGCCGGGACAGTGGTGACCTCGGTGGCGGCTGCGCTCAGCTCGGGCGCCTTCCCGATCACCGAGCCATAGCCATACTTCATGACCGTGCCCACGATGTGGCGCAGGCGCTTGAGGTCTTTGGCCGCAGTGTCCAGCACTCGGCGCGCATCATGGACGCCGTTCTCCCCCCTGCCAAGTAGACACCGGCTGCGCCCCGATCTAGAGGCTTCCTCCGGCCCTACCAACCTGTGGCAATCAACGGCTACCAGCACGCGACCACCCGCCTCGGAAACGGGCTCACCATCGTCACCGTGGCGATGCCTCACTTGCACTCGGCGACGGTGTCGCTGTTCGCGCGAGCGGGGAGCCGTCACGAGACGCCCGAGACCAACGGCCTCACGCATTTCCTCGAGCACATGCTGTTTCGCGGCTGCGAGAAGTACCCCGACTCCACCGCGCTCAACTCGGCGATGGAGGATCTGGGCGGCACGCTCGACGGCTACACGATGCGGGAGCTCTCCTCCTACCACTCCACGGTGCACCCGGCCTGCGTCGGTGAGGCCATGGACATCTTGGGCGCGATGTTCCTCCGGCCGACGTTCCGGGACATCGAGATCGAGCGGTCGATCATCCTCGAGGAGATCCTCGACGCCCTGGACGAGCGGGGCCGGGTGATCGATCTCGATAGCATCGCGCACCGCGAGGCCTTCCGCGGGCACCCTTTGGGGCAATCGATCGACGGGCCGCGCAAGAACCTGCGCCGCTTCACGGTGGAAGACCTGGAGTCCCATCGCAAGCGCTTGATGGTGGCCTCCAATATGGTGCTGGCGGTCTCGGGGGCGATCGATCCCGCCAAGGTGCACGCCGACGCCGAGCGCTGCTTCGGGGCGCTGCCGACGGGGAAGCGGGCCAAGGAGCTCGCGCCCACCTTGCCGTCGGACGCGCCGCGCCTGCTCTACGTGCGCTCCGAGGACAGCCAGACCCGGGTGCGCCTCTCCTTTCGGACGGTACCCGAGCATCACGCCGACTTCCCAGCGCTCCTCTTGCTCCGCCGCATCTTGGACGGTGGGCTCTCGGCTCGGCTCCAGGTGGAGATGGTGGAGAAGCGCGGGATCGCCTACGAAATCGGGGCTGATCTCGAGACCTACGCCGATAGTGGCCTCTTCGACTTCGAGCTGGCGGTGGCGCACAAGAAGCTGCCCTACGCCATCGAGGAGCTGTCCAAGGTGATCGTCGACATCGCCAAACACGGGGTGACCAACGAGGAGCTAGAGCGCACCCGGCGCCGCGCCCGCATCGGGGTGGAGCTGGCCCTGGACTCGGCCTACGAGCTCGGCACCTGGTTTGGGCAAGCCCAGCTCTTCCGCGAGCCCGTGACGCCCGAGGCGCGCATCGAGCAGCTCGACAGCGTCACGGCCAAGAGCGTGGAGCACGCGGCGCGGCGCTACTTCTCCCCGTCGCGTCTGACCATCGCCGCGGTGGGCAACGCTCCTCCCGCCACCATTCGCGCGACCCGGAAGGCGGTAGCGACCTTCGTCGAGGCGATGTCTTGAGGAAGCTGCTCGGCCCCAAGCGCTTCATCGCGGTGGCGGGGAACATCGGCTCGGGGAAGTCTACGCTGGTCGAGTTCCTGAGCCAGACCTACGGTTTTCGGCCTTATTTCGAGCCCAACGAGACCAACCCTTACCTGGTCGACTTCTACCACGACATGAAGCGCTGGGCCTTTCACTCGCAGCTCTACTTCTTGGCCCGCAAGTTCCGTCTGCATCAGCAGCTCAGCGAGGCCAAGGAGACGGTGATCCAAGATCGCACGATCTACGAGGACGCCGAGATCTTCGCCGAGAACCTGTTCCGGCAGCGGAAGATGAGCGCCCGCGACCACCAGACCTACCGCGAGCTCTACGGAGCGATCGTGCGGGAGCTGCGGCCGCCGGACGTGATGATCTACCTGCGCTGTCCCCTCAGCACTCTGCGGAAGCGGATCGAGATGCGCGGACGCAAGGAGGAGCAGTCCCTCCCGCGCGGCTATCTGGCCCGGCTCGATCAGCTCTACGAGGGCTGGTTTGAGCGCTACGATCTGTCGGAGAAGCTGGTGATCGAGACGGATCAGATGGACTACGTCCAGAACCTAGTGGATCGCATCGGCCTCTACGAGCGGATCGAGTCCGCGCTGCGGTGACAGGACTAGCGCTCAGTTCGCCAAGATGGCGTCGCTCATCACGTGCAGCGCCGCCAGATCGTCGATCGACTGATCGAGGAACGGCAGCGCCACCGCCCCATCGCCATCGTCCTCCAGGCCCGTCTTGGCCAGGCGCTCGAAGATCGCGCGGTGCTCGGCGGCGCGGGTCTCCTCCACGTCCGCGAAGGGCTCGAGCTTGGCCAGCGCCGCCAACAGCTCGGGGGGCGCGTCGGTGATCGCGCGCGGGTGCTTCAGCACGCCGTCGACCGCGTAGCTGCGGTTGAGCACGAAGCCGCGGGCGATGAGGCCGAGCTCCTTGATGCGACCCTTGAAGAAGATCGCTTCCTCGAGCGCCATCGGCTCGGGGCTGGTCACCACGATGAAGGCCGAGCGCGGGGAGCCGAGGAGCGTGCGCACGCCCTCGGCGTGGATCCGCATCTTCCCAAAGAGCGTCCCGAAGGCCCCAAAAAAGTCCTGCAAATCGTGGGTAAAAGGCTCGCCGAAGGTCCTCTCGAGCGCGGTCATCACCACCTTGGAGGCGGCGCGGACCAGCGCGCTAGCCTGGTGCTCGACCGGCGCGAACATGGCCAGCGTGCGCTCGTCGAGGAGCCGGGTCAGGCGGCGCGGCGCGTCCAGAAAGTCGAGCGCGTTTCGGGACGGGGGCGTGTCGAGGACGATGAGGTCGTAGCGGCCCTTCTCGGCGAAGTCATAGAGCGCCTCGGCCGCGGTGTACTCCTGCAGGCCGATGATGACCTCGGACAGCGCGCCGTATAGCCGTGTCCGCCGGATGCGAGCCGCCATCTCCACGCTGGGCGAGAAGCGATCGACGATCCGCTCGAGCACCACCTGGGGATCGAGCATCCAAGCGTGGAGCTCGCCGCCGGCCGGCAGCGTGAGACCGGCCTCGAGGAGCTTGGCGTCGTCGATGCGGACCGGATCGGGGCCTTGGAGTGGGATCGCCAAAGCCTGGGCCAGCCGCCGGGCCGGATCGATGGTGAGCACCAGCGCGCGGCGTCCGAGGCGGGCCGCCGCCAAGGCCAGCGCCGCCGACGAGGTGGTCTTGCCCACGCCGCCTGCGCCGCAGGTGACGATGACCTGCCGTCCTTCGACCATCTCGCGCAGCTTCATGAGAAGCCTCGGAGGAGATCGGCCTCGATGGCCCGCACGATCGCGCGATCATCGGTCTCGCCGTGAAAGGGCGTCTCGAAGCGGATCAGATCGGTCGGCATGGTGGCATAGAAGGCTTCGCGGGCCGCCACGGCGCGCTCGAGGCGCTTGAGCTCTTTGCTACCGCGCAGCGCGGGCCGCTGGGTGTCGAGGAAGGCGCGCAGCTTGACCCGCTCGTCGCCGACGAAGGGATCGGGCGGCATGCGGTTCAAGATCGCCGCGCCCACGCTGACCTCGTGCTTGCGCAGGCCAGCGATCAGCTCGCCGGTCTCGGCCACCGGCATGGCCTCGGGGAGCGTGACCACCACCGCGCGGGTGTACTCGGGATCGGCCAGCCGCTCATTGCCTTCTCGGATAGCGTCGCCGATGAGGCCGCTTGGGACGATGCGGTTGACCACCTTGGGGAGGGCGGCCAAACCCAGGGCGTGCCCGGTCGCGGGGAGGTCCAGGATGAAGTGGTCGAACTCCACCTCGCGCAGCACCGAGACCAGCTGATAGAGCACGCCGATCTCGGGGAAGGTCGGCGCAGCGGCCAAGAAGCGCTGGAGGGCCGCCGAGCGCATCGCGCCTTCCACCAGGAGCTTCACCTTGAGCGCCGCCCGCAAGAACAGCTTGTGGCCTCCGCTCGGTGAGAGCCGCACCCCCATGAGGCGGGGCTCGAGCTCGGTCGGATGCTCACCGTTGAAACGGGGCTTGGAGAACAGGGCGAAGAGCGGAGAAGGAGAGTGGACCGTAGGGGTGACCTCGCCTACGAGCACCCGCGCACCCCGAGCGTGGGCCGCGCGTGCCAAAGCTGCAGTCAGCGATGTCTTCCCGACACCGCCCTTGCCGGTCACCAAGATGAGCCGGCGGTCCCAGATCGGAGCGACCACCCGGACGTCACCGATGGCACGGCGCGCGCCCAAGCGCCAGTGCCCTTGACGCAACCGGCCCTAGGCGTCGAGGCTCATTGGCGATGCTGAACCGAGCGCTCCAGGCGGCGGGGCACGCGGTCTCCGAGCTCCTCGCCGACGAGCGCGTCTTCAGCCTGCTCCAGCGGGGGCTTTCCTCTACCCTGACCGCTCGGCGCTGGGTCGACCGTGGGCTCGGCTGGCTGTGGGCAGGCGCGAATGTCGCGTCGACCGACGAGGTGATCCGGATGCGGTCACAGCTGCGCGAGCTCGGCCACGACCTCGACGCGCTCGGAAACGACATCGATCGTCTCCGCGCGGCGATCGACGCTGAAGACCGGCGCTGAGCCCGCGTTGCGTCGCCTGCCGTACGGGTGTTATAGGCCCCAACGCGCGCAGAAATACGCGGAGGAGAGCCAGTGTCGCGGAATCAAGATTCGGAACCCTTCACCCAATCTCGACCGGCGCTCGATGGACGGCTCTCGCTGGTCTATACGCACTGTCGCCTGACCGTGACCGCCGGGCCTGACGCCGGCCGGCGCATCGAGAGCGAAAAAGACGTCATCCGCATCGGCCAGGCCACCGACTGCGACTTCCCGATCAAGGACCCCGCGGTCAGCCGGTACCACGCGGAGCTGGCCAAGCGCGAAGGTCAGTATCAGCTGATCGATCTGGGCTCGACCAACGGCACTTACGCCGCAGGGCTCAAGGTCAAGGAGGCCACGCTGGCCGCCAAGACCGAGATCCACATCGGCGACTCCACCATGCTCTTCGAGCCGCTCTCCACCGCGATCTCCATCGAGCCCTCGGGCACCCGGCAGATCGGCGAGATCGTCGGTGACTCCGTGGCCATGCGCGAGGTCTTCACGATCATCGAGCGCGTGGCCCCGACGGAGCTGGCGATCCTGGTCACCGGCGAGACGGGCACCGGCAAGGAGCTGGCGGCTCGGGCCATCCAGCAACTCTCCAAGCGCAAGGACAAGCCCTTCGTGACGCTCGACCTGGGCGCCTTGCCCCCCGCGCTGATCGAGAGCGCGCTGTTTGGACATGAAGAGGGCGCGCTGCCCGGCGCCGAGTCGACCTTCGCGGGTGCCTTCGAACACGCCAGCGGGGGCACGCTGTTCCTCGATCAGCTCGACCAGCTCCCGCTCGAGCTCCAGCCGCGGCTCCTCCGCGCGGTGGAACGGGGAGAAATCCAGCGGCTGCGCGGCGATCGCTCGGTGCGCGTCGACGTCCGCGTGGTGGCCTCCTCCACCGCCGATCTCAAGGCGCTGGTCGACGCCAACAAGTTCCGCGGCGATCTGTACTACCGACTGGCGGTGATCCGGATCGACCTGCCGCCCCTGCGCGATCGCAGCCAAGACATCTCGGTCCTGGTGCAGTCCTTCTTCAGCCGCTTCGGCAAAGAGCTCACGGACAACGGGGCCAAGGCCAAGAAGGTCAGCGTAGGCGCGCTCGCCCAGCTGGTTCGCTACGATTTCCCGGGCAACGTGCGCGAGCTGATGAACCTACTCCGCCGCGCGGCCGTGGTAGCCGCGGGAGAGGAGATCTTGGCCGGCGATCTGCCGCCCGAGGTGACGGGCAATCGCACGCCAGCGCGCGCCGAGGGAACGGGCATGCAGCTCCCGGACTCCTCGACCCCCTTCAAGGACGCCAAGGCTCAGGTGCTCGACGCCTTCGAGCGCCAGTACCTGCAGGACCTCCTGATCCGCCACAAGCAGAACATCTCCAAGGCCGCGCGCGAGGCCGGCATCGATCGCCGCCACCTCTACCGCCTCCTCGACAAGTACGAGATCGAGGTCAAGGATCGCGGCGGCGACGATTGACGTGCGCGCCGATCCCAGCCGGCTCCTGAGCATCAAGATCGTCTTCGAGGACGACGCGCTCCTGGTCGTGAACAAGCCCAGCGGCATGGCCGTGCACCCCGGCGGCGAAGGCGAGGCGCCCCGGCGTTCGCTGATCGAGCTGCTCGCCCAGGCCTACGGGAGCGACAGCCCCGAGCTCCACCTCGCGCATCGGCTCGACCGCGGCACCAGCGGCCTGGTCCTCGTCGCTAAGTCCAAGCTGGCCCTGGCCAAGCTCACCCGCCGCTGGGGCGAGGTGGACAAGCGCTACCTGGCCGTCGTGGTGGGGAGCTACGCGGGGCCGGCGCGGATCGATCGACCGCTGCCCGATGACGACGGCATCGCACGGGAGGCCACGACCCACCTCAGCGTGTTGTCCGTGCTCAGCCAGGTGGAGCCGACAACCACCCTGGTGGAAGCACGCATTGAGACGGGGCGGACGCACCAGATCCGGAAGCACCTCCAGGCCGTCCGCTTCCCGGTGCTGCTCGATGATCGCTACGGTGACTTCGGCGCCAACAAGGCCTGGTCCCGCGCGATCAAGGCTCAGAAGGGCCGGCCACCGCAGAAAGGTACTTTGTTTCTGCATGCTTGGCGGCTGGCGATCCCGGACGGGCCGCGCTTTTGGGCCCCACCTCCAGATACCTGGACCCACAGCTTGGGACTGGCCGGACTGGAACGCGACCTCCTTGTCGATCCGAGCTAGGGTGGGAGGTCACGAGGATGGAGAGCCATGCGCTGCGCGCAGTGCGGTCTTGAGAACGCGCTGACAGCGTCGACGTGCACCCGCTGCCATGCGGTGCTCGGGGCGGCGCCGCCACCTGGCCCGACGGTGCCCAGCGATGAGATCCGCCGTGGGCAAGTGCCCGCGCGCCGACCGCCGCCGCCGATCCGGCACCGGCCGCCGCGCGATACAGAAGTGGGACAAGCGCCCGGCGTCGCTCCCGACCCGACGATCCAAGACCTCGGTCCGCCACCGCGCGCGGAAGCACCGTGGGTCACCAGCGATCCCTTGAGCCTGGCCGAGCTGGCCGAGATCGACCGCAGCTTGGCGATCGACTCCGCGACCGAGCAGATCCCGATGGCCGATCTCTTGGCCAAGGTCCAAAGCGAATCGAGCCGCACCCTCCATCCCTGGGAGGAGGTCATCGCCCAAGCGCCGCCACAGGTGCTGAAGAAGTGGGGCACTACACCCGAAGCGGAGGCCGAGACCCGCATTGGCAACAAGGCGCCAGAGCGCAGCACCTCGGTGGCGACGGAGTTTGGAATCGCCCGTCCGCCGCCGTTGCCGCAGCAGCGCTCGCGGCCGGCCGAGCCAGCGCTGGTGTCGTCCCGGCCCGCGCCCAGCGCGATCCCCGCGCCGACCGTCCCGCCGCGGATCCCGCCCGCGCTGGCCCGCGCCACGGTCGGCCAAGAACCACCTCGACCAAAGGCGCCCGAGCCGCCGCGCTTGAGCCGTCCGCCCGAGCCGACCCGACCAAGCGATTCGAACAACGAAGACACCGACCTCGCCTTTCCCAAGGTCAGTCGGTCAGAGCTCGAGGGACCACCGATCGAGCGGACAACGCTAGACCGTCCGCTGGCCGAGCGGACGACCACCACCACGGATCGACCTCCCAGCGATCGCCCAACGACCACCGCCGAGCGCCCGCCGATCCAGTGGGGCACGACCGGAACGACCGGGGCGACCGGAGCCAGCAGCTTTCGGCTCCCGTCGGTCTCGACCAGCCTCGACGAGCGCGTCCCGGGGGTACGCTCGGCCTCAGGGGAGAGCCAAGCCCCGGTGCGGAGCTCGACGCTCCCAGCCGCGCCGGTCCGCGGCCTCCCACCGCGCACGCGGGTCGTCGCCCGCACCGAGACCGAGCCTACCCACACCCCGCCGGGACGCGACGGCAGCTCCACGATCGGAGCGGCGCCCCGAGCGCCCGCGCCGTCCGCCCCAAGCCTCGAGGAACCTCGGCAGCGATCGCTCAGCTCGCTGGCCCAAGAGACCACGCGTCCACCGCTGGCGGTGCCGGGATCTGCGACGCCGAACCCCCACGCCATCCCGATCCCACCGGCGGAGACCAAGCCACCGCAGAATCCCCCGCCGCGACCCGCGCCGGAGCGCTTCGCCACGCTCCCGACCTTCGGCGAGATCCCGCGGCCGGGGCCGCCGCCGCCCGCCACCTCGCTCGAGCTGGGCAACATGCCGAGCTTCCCGCGCGTGCCGGCCATCAAATCGAACCCCCCAGCCGCAGCGCCGCTCCGTTCGAGCCCGCCCAGCCCGCTGCCCCCGCTGCGGCCCTCGGCCAGCTTGCCGCCCGCGCCGCGCCAAATCCCGCCGGCGGAGACCACGCGACCTCCGCAGCCCTCCCTGGCTCGCAGCGCGGTCTCCCGGCCCGACTCGATCAGCGCCGACCCTTCACGGCCAGGCTTCGCGACGGGCAGCCACTCGCTGACCAACTCGGCCCGCACCAAGCCCGAGGCGCTCAAACCCGAGGCCGGGGGGACGCCCCAACTGCCGTGGGAGGCTGCGATTCCTGCGAAACGCGACGTTCGCCCGCTCGTGCCCGGCAACGAGACCAGCATGTTGCCCTGGGAGCTTCCGGTGGCCGGCGACACCGCGCTGAAGAACCCGCCGGTAGTGATCCCCAAGCAGCTGACCGCGGATCTGGTCATGCCCTCGCCGCCTTCGCCCGCGCCCGCGCAGCCAACGCCCAAGCTCAGCTTCGTCGATTCGACGCCCAACTCCGGGACCATGGTGGGCCGCCTAGGGCCGGCCGAGCACGACTCGGGCGAGCACGGCGCGGAGATGACCCGGGTCGCGCTGGAGGGAGAGTTGGCTGGCCCAGCGCCGGTGGTACGCACGCCTTCGCCTCCCGCGCCCTCGCTCTCGCGCGTCCCGGCGGCCGAGACCCGGCCTCCTCAGTCGATCCCGCCGACGTCCGCGCGCCCTGCCCCAGCGCGGCTGACGGCGCCTCCGATCCCGGCACCGCCGCCCTACTCCAGCACTCCGCGTCAACCCGCCGCCTCGGTGGGCGCACCTCGGCAGCAGGCGCCAAGCTCCTTGCCCCCGAGCGCTCTATCCGCACCTTCGCGCTCTTCCCTACCGCGCGGCCTGAGCGAGACCGAGCCGGCGGAGCCACAGTCGATGCCGGGAATGCCGGTGCACGCGCTGACCGGCGATCTGCTGAACAGCGTGCCGGACGAGCCTCTGCCGCCCAAAGAGGCGCCCTCGGTTCCAGGCTTTTCGCCCGCGCCCAACTTCGATTCGCCCTCCGATCCGGCGTGGAACATCCGCGCCACCCCCAAGAACGAGGACCCGCCCCCGCAGGAAGAGACCCGGGCGATGCCCCGCTCCGAGCTCGACGAGATCCCGGTGTCGACCTCGACGCTGGATCGTACGAGCAGCGCGCCGAACCTCGAGCCTGGCGTCGATCATACGGCGGAGCTGGCCTTCGCACAGGGCGCGCCGACGACCTTTACGCTGGGCAAGACCATGCGGCGCACGAGCGCGACGGTGATCGACGCGCTCCTCGTGCTCGGCATCGTGGAGCTCCTGGCGATCGGCGGGATCTTGGGCGAGGCCTGGCAGACGCCCCTGCCCCTCGACATCTCACGTCTGGCAGAGGCGCTGGGCAACCGAGACTTGGCCCCCGTGGTCGCCGCGGTGGCCGCGCTCAGCCTCGCGCTCTCGACCTTGTCGACCGGTCTCATCGGCGCCAGCCCCGGTAAGTTGCTGCTCGGGCTGCGGGTGATCGTGCGCAAGACAGGGCAGCGCCCGGGGTTCTTTCGCTCCCTGATTCGGGCCTGTTTTTCGCTATTCAGCGCGGTGCTAGGCGGAGCGGGGTACTTCTGGCCGCTGCTCGATCGTCAATACCGCGTGCTCCACGATGTGCTCAGCGGGACCGCGGTGGTTCGGCGGCCCGGTCGCGCCGGCGCCGCAGCCAGCGATTGACCAGGTTCGCTGCGGCGATCGGCCACCACGAGCGGAACACGCCTGCGCCGACCCGATGCGGTGAAGCGAAGGCGTCGCCGTCGCAAGAGCCACAGCTGCTGCCGCCGCCCGATTCGCAGCCCGAGCTCGAGGAGCTGTCGCAGCCAGAGGAGCTCGAGTCGCCCTCGCAGCCCGAGGAGCTCGAGGAGCCGTCGCAGCCGGACGAGCTCGAGGCGTCGTCGCAGCCCGAGGAGCTGCTTGAACCGGGCGAGGAATCACAAGACTCGCAGCCGGAGCTGGCCACGTAGACGTGGACATTGGTGTTGCCTCCACGTCCTCCGCCTCCACGTCCTCCGCCTCCACCGCCCCCTCCTCCTCCACCACCTCCGCCGCCGCCTCCACCGCTCGGCGGCAGCTCGTCGACCGGGGTGATCCAACCCTCGCTCACCAGGCGCCGCTCGTCCCCATCCACCGCCGTGAAGGCGAAGGTCCCATACAGGCCGGGCCGGTCACTGCGGCCCTCCAGCGCGAGCTCGGGCCGGCCGACGTGACCGAGGAAGCGCGTACCCTCGCCCTGCTCGCTGTAGCGGGCCTCATCGACATGGCCAGGGACCAAGGAGATCTCCAGCGTGGTGGTCGTACCGTCCGCCCGCACAGGGTCGGCGTAGATCTGGAGCTCATCCGAGTCCCCGCGAAACTCGAGCCCCTGGCCGATGACGTGCTCACCGCAGACCTCCTCCTCCGGAGGACAGGCCTCGCTGGCGACGTTCATGGAGATGCGCACCGGGATGGGCTCCTCGCCGCCGCAGGAGAGTAGAAAGACCGCAGAGCTGAGGCCGAAGATCGCGCGTCGCATGGGTGCTCCTAGAAGTGAAAGCCGACCTGAGCCATGACCGTGAAGCGGTTCGGCGTGAGGTCGGCTCCGGTGACGCGCGAGACGGGGTCGATACCATCGGCGGTGGTGGGGACCAGCTCGGCGCGCAGACCGAGCGAGAGGTTCTGCATCACCCGGTACTGCGCTCCGACCGCCAGCACGCCCACCAAGCCGCTGTCGCGGGCCTCCAGCGGTGGCAGGTCGTTGCTGCGGCGGAGCGAGACAAAGCTCCAGCGGTGGCCGAGGCCGCCCTCGGCGTAGAGTCGAAACTGAGCGACGACCGGGAAGACCAGGCGCAAGGACCAGTACAGATCCACGTCATGTCGGTCCGAGGAGAACACCGCCCCGTTGGCGCTGCCGTCGGCGTGCCCGTTGCGCCCGATCAGCGTGGTAAGCAGGTAGAACCGGACGGGGAACTTGCTCGCCTTGAAGGTCATGCCGCCGGTCAGGCCGTAGCTAAGGCTCAAATCGCCGTGGGAATACGCCGGTTCGGCCAGGCCGCTGCTCAGCTCGACCAGGAAGTAGGAGCTTTTGAGCTCTTCGGCCTGGACCGCGCCTTCCGCGAGGGCAGCCGCGACGAGGAGAGGAAACCAGGCACCAGCACGCATGAACCGAGCAATAAGCATGGCCCGTACCAATGGGAGCCGCGATCCTGGGTGGGCCCGGAATGGCCTGAAGCCTTGGGCGGTTGCTCGATCGGCCCCTCGCGCAGGAGACGACGCGTGTCTCGAAGACGACGCACCCGATCCGTGAGCCGACGCGACGATCGTGGCAACATCGATACAGGGCCGGCAGGAGTGAGAGCCTTTCGATGACCGTCACCGCTTTGACGTTGATGGGGTTGCTGCTGAGTCAACCCGAGCCAGCCGGCGCGCGCCAGGAGCGACCGCTGAACCGCGCTGGGATCGCCGTCACCACCACCAGCTCCAGCGCGCTCAGTGAGGCCCTCGACAGCCTACCGGACAACACCGCCGCCGCGATCATCATCGCCGCGCCTTTGCGCCTCGGACCGCTGGAGGCGCTGTGGGAAGAACTCGCCGCCGGCGCCGCAGTGGCCAGCGCCCCCCTGGTCGATGAGCTCTTGGTGCGCACCTTCGGGGCTGATCCGCCGGCGTTGGTTCGGCCGCTCAAGTGGGCCAGCATCGGCCTCGACGGCGCCGCCCCCCTGATCGTGGTCCCGGGCTTTGGCCGCAGCCCCAGCCTCTTTCGCGCGCGGATCGGCGATCGCGCGCGCCTCGATGCTTGGCTCGGCCAGCTCCCTCACGATCGCATCCGACGCGGCGAAGAGTCGACGGTCGAGCTGCTCGGCGAGGGCCTGGCCTGCGTGATCTCGGGGCGCGCCCTGTATTGCCAGCGCGGGAGCTCGGGCGGAGCCAATCCCCTCGCCGAGGTGCTGCGCTGGGCCGAGCAGCCCTCGCGCCGACTGTCCCACGTGAAGGCGGTCAGCCAAGTCGCCGAGCGGGTGGGCGGCGCGATGGACGCTTGGGCCATCGTGCAGCCTGGGTTGCTCGCCCCCTCGATGGTGCAGGCCTCGATGGATCGCGCGGCCCAGGAGGCCGCCTTCAAGGGCCCAGCCGCGAAGAACGCCGCGATGATCGAGGCACGGCGCACCGCGCAGCGCTGGGCGACCTGGGCCGGATCGGTCCAAGCGATCGCCACCGGAGCTCGGCTTCGGGCGGGCCAGCTCGAGACCGCGGTGGAGGTCGAGCTCGATGACCGTCTGGCCGCCACCGTCGAGGACGCAGTGGGGCGGTCTGAGCACGCGACAGATATCGAGCGCTGGGCCTCCACGCCGGCGTTGGCGCGGGCCTTCGTGCACCTCGACCGCACGATCATCGCCGATGGACTGCGAGCGATCGGCCTCGAGCTCCCGGCGGAGGCGGTAGGGGGGACCGCCGCGCTCTTGCTCCTCGGCGTGGACGCGGAGTGTTCCTTGGCTCGCTCGGAGGCCCCGCCCGAGCTGCACACCTGGCCGGCGGTGTTGCCCTTGGCGTTGGCGATCGGCCTCAGCCGGCGCGCGCAGCCCGCGAAGCTCGAGCTGGCCATGGGCGCCTACAACCGCCAGCGAGGAGAGCGCGCGCTCGAAGTGCACGTCGAGGGCGACGCCCTGTTGTTCGCCAGCGGTCCTGGCGGCGTAGCAGCGGCGACCAGGCGCTTCGGAAAAGGTGCAGCGCGAGGGCGCGATCGGCCGGGCACCTTCGCCGACGCGTCGATCGATCTGGCGGCCGTGGGAGCCGCGCTAAGCGCCGCCAACCTCGAGTCCGCCCGGCCCGAGCTGCGGAGCCTTAACGCGCGCTATCAGCGGCTGCGGCCAGCGCTGGAGCGATTCCGGGTGCTGGAGCTGCGGGCGCGGGCCGAGGGGGCCGGACATCGACTGCGAGTGGAGTTGCTCGCGGGGCCCTGATCAGGCCGGCTCCGACGCGGGCGGCGCAGACTTCTTGACCGGCTTGGCTTTGCATAGGTGATCGACCAGACGGAGCCAGGCGCGGAGCAGCGCTGGGTGACCGCTCTCCTGATCCGCCGCCTTCGCCTGGTCGGCCGCCGCTTGGCGGAGCTTCTTGTCCTTGAGCACGCGGCCGATCATGTCCCCCAGCTCGTTGGCGGAGACCACGGTCGTGCCGTCGGCGAGATCGGCCGGAGGGTCGACGGCCAGCGTGCCGACGCCGAGCGCGAAGGCCTCCCGCAGCAGCTCGCGGGGCGCGCCGACCGACACGAGCAGGTGCGCCTCGCTCAGTCGCTCCGCGCGGAGGGCCGGATCGCTCGGTAGCTCTTGGCGAGACCAGCGCCCGGCAGGGAACGCCTGGAGCGCCAGATCAAGCGCGGCGTGGATCGCGCGGGGAGCCATGATCTCGAGCCGGAGTTGGCTGTGCTTGCCTCGCACGTCCTCCAGCGTCACCCCGAGCGCGGGCACCTGGGCAGGATCCTCGATGACCACCAATAGACCGAGTCGATCTTTGGCCTTTGGCTCGCTGGTCCGAGGGGAGAAGTGGACCGGGTTTGGAGCGCCTTTGATGAGCAGCGCGCGGTAGGTGGGCAGCTTGGCCGCGAGGAGCGCCTCGTAGCCGGCGAGATCGCGCGCCACCGTGGCGTCGACCAGGTGGGCGGCCAGGATTTCGGCGGACGTCAGGGGAGCGCCCGAGGGACGAGGGGAAAGATCGAGCACGGTCTTGATACCGCGAAGCCGCATGACCGGAGCGCCGGCCAGCGCCAGGCCTGCTGAACCGCACAACACCACCAGGTCGAAGGGCGTCTCTTGGTGGCCACGATGGAGCTGGGTCAGCGCGCGCCCGATCGCCACCGGGGCTGGGCCAGCGGACCAGGGCCACCCTCGCACGTGATCACCGCGGGCGCTTAGCGCTGCTTCGAAGAGCGTGCTCCGCGCGTCGTGGGCTTCGCCGATGAACGCAATCTCCAGCGACACGCGCGGCTCATACCTTCTCCCTGAGCGGCCCTCAAGGTGACTTACCCGCCACCGCTCGGGGTCCCGGCGTCCCGGTCGCGGTACCGGTTTGTTGTGCTGCAATCCCAGCCACCGGCCCCAGATCGGGACCAGTACCGGTACCGCGACCGGGGACCGGGACCGGGAGCTAGCGGGTCTCTTGCCAGATCGCTGCGCCGACGAAGCCGGCCGCCACTGCGCCGACCGCGATCCACCACCAGGGGATGACCGGGGAAGCATCCGCGGGCGGCGCGAAGTCGAGGCGACGTCGCCCGACGGGGGCTTTAGCGTTCGGATCGGGCGCGGCGGGCAGCGGTGCGACCTCGTGCGGCTCGAGCCGAAGCTCGCGGACCAAGATGTCCCCGCCGGGCGCCCGCGCGTAGGCCCGCACCGCGATCACCGTAGTCTCGGGCAGCGCGGGATCGATCGTGTAGTCGAGGCGCCCCGGTTCATCGCTCTCGGCGCGCGGCAAGGCCACGCTCTGCTCTCCCACGACCGCCAGGACATCGAGTCGGGTCACCATCGCCGCCGGGTCGTGAAGGCCGAGCTTGAGGCGCCCGGCTTGGCGAGAGGCGAAGAGGCGGAAACGGCCGGCCTCGAGGCCCCAGGAGAGCGCGCGTTGGGCTTCGACGCTCAGGCGCGGCGGTGCTTCAGGGGAGCCGCCGAGCGAGGCCCAGCCACGGAGGAGCCGCTCGAGCTCGGCCGGGTTTTTGGAGGCCGCGGCGCCTTCGAGAAGGGCAGCCCCGGGGTCGGCGGCGACAGCGAGGAGCCCCAAGGCCAGGACCGTCAGCACCGGGGGACCCTAGCATGGCCAGTCGTCGGGGCAGCCGCAGACGATCGGTGCACCCGCCGCTTGGGGTTAATCCTGTTTTCGGCCGCGGCCTTGTTTGGCCGCAGGTTGTGGGGGAGAAACAGGACCGCGCCCCAAGGCGTTCGGCGCATGGCCAGTGAGCTGATCGACGAGCTGATCCGCCGTGGGCGGATCGATGGCCGCGAGGCCCAGCGGGTGAGCCAACACCAGCTTGAGCATGGCGGGTCCTACGACACCGCGCTGCTTGAGCTCGGGATGGCCGACGAGCCCACGATCCTCTCTGCGATGTCCTCCGGGCTCGGCCAATCCGTCGCCAACCCCAGCAGCGTTCGCTCGCCCGCCGAGCCCGGCGCGCTCCGCGCTTTTCCCGAGCAGTGGGCCAAAAAGTACAGCCTGGCGCCGCTCGCCTTCGACCGCGACCGCAACGAGGTCTCGGTGCTCACCAGCGCCCCAGCCGATCGGCCGCTGCTGCAGCGCCTGAGCGCGATGCTCGAGATGGTGATCGTGCCCCTGCTCACCACCGAGATGCGGGTGCAGGAGCGGCTCCATCACCTGTACGGCGCGCCGATCCCCGAGCGCTTTCAGGCGCTCTTGCGCGGTCGTAGCCGAGGGGACACGACCGCCGACCTCCCGCCCATGCCGCCGCCGCCCGACGAGCGCGCCGTCGCCGAGTTTCAGGCTCGAGTAGCGCGGCTCAGAGAGGCGCGAGGCCGTGACGAGATCGTCCACTTGCTGCTGGCACAAGCGCGGACGGACTTCGATTTCTGCGCGTTCTTCGTGGTGACGGACCACCAGGCGACAGGCTGGAGCGCGTTGGGATCGGGCAGCGAGAACATCGCGCGGGTGGTGATCAGCGAGCCGAAGTCCGCCTTCTCGACCGCGATCCGGACGCAAGCCCACGTGCTCGGCCCGCTTCCGCTCGAGGATCAGCGGGTGCTCGCGCAGCTGGAGCGGTTGACCCCCCGCGCGGCGTTGATCATCCCGATCCGGGTTCGGGAGCGACCGGTCGCGCTGCTGTACGCCGAGAACGGGGCGCAGGCGATCTCGCCCCGGGCCGCCTCTGAGCTCATGCTCTACGCGAGCCACGCGGGCCAAGCGCTGGAGGAGCTGCTGCTGCGCCGAAAGACGGCGGTTCCACGCGCCGAGTCGGCGATCGTAAAGACCTCGCTGCCGCCGCGGCCGAGCCTAAACCCAGTGGCGATGGCGCCTACGATGCCGGCCCCGGAGTCGTTGGTGTCGGCGACCTGGGACGCGGAGGTCGCGGCAGCGCTCGAGGCCCAAGCCGCGCGCGCGATGCCTTGGAGCGGCGAAGGAGAAGGCTCCAAGGCGAAGAGACCCGCGGAGCCACGGGCGGAATCGCACGCCGCCGCGGCGGCCCGAGACTTGGTGAACGCGTTCGTGGAGCGCTCGCGCGAGGCGCCAGCTCCGCGCAGCTCGGCGCCGATACCGCCGCAGCCGCCCCCTGCGCTGGAGCTGCGCGCCGTACCCAAACCGGAGGCGGCTCCTGCGCCGCTCGCCGCCGCGCCATTGCCGCGCGCGGAGTCGGAGCCGGACCTCTCAATGCTCTCGGAGTTTCCGGACATCGAGGTGGAGGAGCCTCCGTCGGCCGCGCTCAGTCCCTCGGCGCCCGCGCCTCCGCGGACCGAAGACGTGGTGCAGGTCATCCCGGTGTCCTTGCTGCTCCCCTCCACGCCGCCCCGCGCGGCCGCGCCAGCCGAGGCGTCTGGGCCCGTTATCGGCGGGGTGAACCCGCCTGCGGGCGCGATCGCTTCGCTCAACGCGTCGAGCCCAGCGAGCCCGCCGCCGGAGGCGAGCCAAGAACCACGGAGGAAGGGTCCCACCACCGACGATCTCTTGGCGACCCCGCCGGTGCTGCTCCCGACCGAGCTCCGAGACCTCGCGCCCGGTCCGATCCCCGATGCGGAGTGGGCCCTCGATGCACCGCCCAGCTCGGGCACCGGCCGCCGCTTCTCGGCCGCCGAGATCGAAGACAGCGCTCGTCCGACGGAGCCCCCGGCCGCGTCGCTGGTCGAAGCTGCGCCACCGCCGGTCGTGGTGGACCCAGCGCTCCCGGATCTGCCGGAGCTGGGCCCTTTGCCTCCGCTCGATCCGGCCTCGTCGAGCGACACCCTTCGCCTGTCGCTCGGCGACGTGCTCGAGGCCGAGCGCGCACAGGTCCAAGCGGCGGAGGCGGCTGACCCGATTGCTTTGCCCGGGGCCCGCCGAGCCGAGCCCGCCGAGGAGAGCGAACTGCCTCGGCTCATCCCGGATGAGGCCCAAGCCCGCGCCGCGCTGTCGGGCCAGATCGCCCTGCAGGACGTCTCCGGCCAGGAGGAGGACGATCCCTTCTCAGACAAGTCGATCGCGCCGAGCGACGAAGACACCGACCGCATCCGGCTCGGCCTGTCCGCCCCATCCCCGCAGCAAGAAGCCACCACCGGCGACGATCTTCCCGTGCCGCCGCTGGCCTCCGATCTGCCGAGGCCCGCAGCGACATCCTCGATCTCGCAACGGCCATCGTCGATCCGCCGCAGCGCCCCGCCCGCGCCGAGCTCGGATCGGCCGCGCTGGGAGTCTCACGTCGACGCTGCCTTCTCCGAGTGGAGCGGCCGCGCCAGCCCTGCAGTCGTCGTCGATCCGACGCCGCCCCTCCCCATCCCCGAGCCTGCCGTTCCCGAGCTGCGCCGCGAAACGTGGGTGCGAGCCTCCTCACGAGCCTCTCGCGCGTCCAGCGGAGTCGGCGAGCCGCGCATGCGGGTGGCAGAGGACGAGGATCGCGCCGCGAACCTGGCGCCGGTGGTGGAGCTCGGTACCCCGCGCCACAGCGGCCAGGCGGCTACGCGACAAAGCACGGGCGATCTCCCCGCAGCCTCTGCCGCGGCCCAAGCGGCCTCGGATCTGGCGCGCGTCGCCGCCGATCCGGCGCGCAGCGTCGCCGAGCTCACCCGCGCCGCCGCCGATCTGAGCGTCGCGACCCACAACCTCCGCGCCAGCGCTGACCTGATCCGTACCAGCCCCGATTCCGGCTCGCTCGCCGAGCGCCCAGCGATCGAGCTCGGGGTCACGCGCAGCAGCGCCGCCGAAGCGACGGCCGCGGTGCACAGCGCCGGCGCGCGAGCGGCGGGTGATGGGGCTGTGCCGGTGAGCGGAGGGATGAACCCGTCGGCGGGCGCGACCGCGTCGTCCGCGGCGGAGATTCCAGCCGCCCGCGCGGCCGTCTCACCTTCCGTGGTCTCGGTGAGCGAGGCGGCCCAGACGACGACGCGACGGGAGGAACCACCCAGCGAGACCACCGCGGTGGTGGATCGCTCCCGCACGGTCGGTCCGGAGCAGCTCAGCGCGCTCATCGATCAGCTCGAGAGCCCCGACCTCGACCGACGCGGCGCGGCCCGGGCGGCGCTCTTGCATCATCATGACGCGGCATTGCCCCTGCTCATGGCCCGTTTTCCAGGGCGCGTCAGCGTGGACCCCTTCGCGGCTGGTGCGCGGATACCGGCCTTTGGGGCCTGCGGGGAGCTGCTCCAGACCTTGGCGGCGATGGGCGCGGCGGCCCAGGTGCCGATCGCTGAGCGGCTGGATGACAGCCTGCCGATCGTGCGCTTCTTTGCCCTCCACTACTTCGCGTCGTTCACCGTGCCGGAGGCGATCCCGCGGATCTTGCGGCGCCTACACGACGAAGAGCAGGAGATCGCGGCCGCCGCGGTCAACGTCCTCGGCCGCTATCGAGATCTCCCCGCGTTTCGACAGGTCCTGGCCCACCTCCATGCCCGCTTCGCGTCTCGGACGCCCAACGCTCGGCGCCACGCCGCGCGGCTCTTGTCGCTGTTCCGAGATCCCTCCGCGGTCCCGCTGTTCATCGACGTCTTCGAGAGGAAGGAGAAGACGTTCTACGACGCGGCGGAGGAGGCCCTCGCCGCGATCACCAAGCAGCGCTTCGGCCCGAATGCGCGCAAATGGAGCGCCTGGTGGGAGGTGCACGCCCGCTCACCGCGCACCGAGTGGTTGATCGAAGGTTTGGACGCCGGGGACGCCGATCTGAGGCGCGGTGCCGCGCAAGAGCTGAGGTCGCTCAGCGGCTTCGACTCCGGCTTCGACGAGAACGCTCCCCGCCGGGCCCGCGACGAGGCCAAGCGCAAGTGGGTGAGCTGGTGGGTCCTGCAAAACGGCAGCGGCACCCGCGCCCGCTGAACGGTCCGCGCGAGGCATAAAAAAACCGCGGGGGCCAGCTGAGACTGGACCCGCCGCGGGTGGGTAGCAAACCGCGAGCGCTTCAGAAGGCTCCGCTCAACGCCTCAGTAGTCGTCCTCTTCGTCGTCGTCGTCTGAGTCGTCTTCGTCGTCTTCTTCTTCGTCGTCATCGGCGAGATCATCGGCGTCTTCCGCGTCGTCGGCCTCATCATCGGCGTCGTCTTCGAAGTCATCGTCCGCGTCGGCGACGACGTCGTCATCGTCGTCGTCGTCGTCATCGTCGGCCGCGAGGTCGCTGTCGTCCTCTTCGAGCTCGTCGTCATCGGGGTTGGGCACGCGGGCAGGAGCGGCGGCAGGCTCCGCCATCACCTTGGCGATCCGCTCGTCGTTCTCGGCGTCGCGCGCGGTGGCGGCCGACTCGGCGGCGATCACCGCGTCGGCTTGCGCGCGCATCACCATGGCCGACTCGAAGTCGACCTCCCCCTCGCGGGGAACGTCGGCGCGGCCGCGGGTGCCCACGAACTCCTTGCCAGTAACGGGATGGAGCTTCTCCGCGTCCAATGCCGCTTTAACCGCCCGAAGGGTCGTCTCCTTGTCGGCCTTCTTGACGGCGCCAAGCTCGGGCGAGAGGCGCTCGTGACCGTCCGGGAGGGTCGTCGCGCGCTTGCGGCGCGGAGGTTCGCGCTTGATCGGGGCGGCGGCGGGGGCCGCGGCGACCTTGGCGGCTTTGACCGGAGCCTTGGCCGGGGCCTTCGCCTTGGCCGCGGGCTTCGCTGCTTTGGGCGCGGGCTTCGTAGCCTTGGCGACGGGCTTGGCAGCCTTGGCCGCCGGCTTCACTGCCTTGGCGGCCTTGGCAGGAGCCTTGGCCTTGGCGGCCGGCTTCGCAGCCTTGGCCGGCTTCGCAGCCTTCTTCGCCGGCTTCGCGGCGGGCGCGGCCTTCTTGGCTGCTGCCTTCTTCGCTCCCTTGGCGGGTGCCTTCGGGGTCGTTTTCTTCACGCTCGTGGCCTTCGCGGCCTTCGCGGGCTTGCGGGTGGTCGCCATTTGCGACCATGCCTAGACCTGCCCCTTCCCTCTGTCAAATCATGCGCGGAGCCGATCGCCGGAGTCCGACTGGCGCGCCCCATCCACGAGAAAATGGCGTGACATTTCGTCGGCTTACGCGAATCCCGGCGAACCATCACTCTAGCCGATGGACCGGGTGAGGGCGAGAACGCCCACCTGCGCGTCGACTGCCGTCGCGCTGTAGACCCCGTCGGCCACGTACTTTCCGCGCGTGTACTGATCCGTCCCCGCGTAGACGTAAGGGCTCGGTCGCCCGCGGTAGTGATAGCCGAGCCCGTTGTACGTCTCGGCATAAGCGGCCATCGCGCTGGCATCGCTGGAGCTCGAGCTCAGACCCAGCTCGCGCGCCGCGGATCGGTGCAGCGACAGCGCGTGCACCGCGGCGTCCTCCCAGCGATGAAAGACGGGGATGTTGCGAGGCGCGTGCACCGCCGGGCGCCCCAGCGGATCGCCTTGATGCAGATAGGTGTCGAAGCGACCGCTGCTCTCTCGCCAGTGGAGCGCGGCGATCAGCTCGGGTGGCATGTTGGTCCGTTCGGCGACCGCGCGATAGCGAGCCTCGTTGGCGCGATAGTTGGCGCGAAAGGCCGCGACGTCACTCTGCTGGGATCGCGACAAATTCAGGCCAAAACCGTCGGCGTGACCGGCGTGCTTTTGGCGCAGCGCCGTCGGACTATCACCACCGTAGACGAAGGGTCGATGGGCCGCGCCCTCACCGCGCTCGGCCGCTTCGAGCGCGCGCAGGCTGCGCGGACCGAATTGCCCGTCGACGCCGAGGCCTTGATCGCGTTGGAAGCGCTTGACGATGCTCTCGGTGGTCGGACCGAAAGTGCCGCTGGCCTGCACGCCGTACCCGAGCTTGGTCAGGCGATGCTGCAGCTCGCTCACGCTCGGGCCCGTTTGGCCGGCTTGCAGATGCGCGCCGCCCGCGATCTCGGCGAACGAGGGCGCGGCTTGTGCGCCCGCGCTGCTCTCGATCCGCGCGCGCAGCGTCGGGGAGGACAGGCCGCCATTTTCGACGCCCGAGGTCCGGCGCTCGCCCGGCGTCGTCGGGGCACGGGAGGGCGTGCGTACGACCGGCTCGGGCGTCGACGCCGGGGACGGGGCTGGGGTCGCCCCGCGCTTGGCCGGGACGTGCACGTGCATGCCAGCCTGGAGGTTTCGGGGCTTCTTGATCTGCGGATTGGCGTCGACGAGCTCCGAGAGCTCCAGACCATGCGCTCGCGCGATCCCCCAGAGGGTATCTCCGCTGCGGACGACGTATTCGGTGCCTGGCGTGGTGGAGGGTGTGCGGTGCTGAGGTGCAAGCGGTCTGGCGTGCATGTGACATGTGCCACGCAAGACACAGGCCGCCCGTGATCTAAGTCATTCCTACCGATTTTGGGCCCGGCTGGGGAGGACTCGGGACCCGTGGATGGTGTGGACAGGCCCTACGTTAGAGGGACCTACCAACGGTCATTCGACGGGGCGAGAGCGCGGCTTGCGACGGTTTTGCTGGAACGCCTTCCAGCGCCCGTCCCGCAGCGGGCTGTTGGCGTACTGCTGCACCGACTGCCGGCTCGGACCGAACTTGTCGGCGGCCGCGGCGTAGTTTCCGTTGGCCTCTCGCAAGCAGCGCAGCAGCATCAGCTCGTGGACTTCTTGGAGGAGCCGATGCGGCGTCTGGCCGGCCTCCCACAACACCTCGGCCGCCTTCTTGGTCGCGGCGAGGGCCTTTGGCGTGAGCTTCTCGGACGGTCGCCGCCGCGCTGACTTCTTTGCTGCTTGCTTTTTGCGTGTCGCCATACGCTCGCTTCCGTCGGGAGCCCGCCGCAAGGCGGCTTGCAAAGGTGCTTAGAGTACAAGGGATGCCCGTTGGCAAGGGCCTCGACGAAACCGAGATCGTGCGGCGGCTGAAAGTGGCCGAGGTGGCGGCCAAAGAGGCCGGCCAGATCCTGCTCGGGCACCTCGGAAGGCTCGCCAGCTACGACGAAAAGTCCTCGATCAACCTGGTCACCGTGGCCGATCGGGAGAGCGAGGCCTTCTTGGCGGCGCGGATCCGCTCGGCGTTCCCGGACGACCCGCTGATCCTCGAGGAGACCGACGGTCTGGAGGCCGCCCGCGCGCGCTTCGGGGAGGACGCGGCCCATCCCTTTAGCTGGTGCATCGACCCCCTGGATGGCACCACGAACTTCGTCCACGCCTTCCCGATGTTCGCGGTCTCCATCGGCTTGCTCGCCTATGGAGTCCCCGTGCTGGGCGTGGTGCACGCACCCGCGCTGTCCGAGACCTTCGTCGGGGGCGCTGGAGTCCCAGCGCGGCTGAACCATCGACCCATCGCGGTCTCGAGCGTGAACGTGCTGAGCAAGGCGCTCTTGGCCACTGGCTTTCCGTACGATCGGCGCGAGCGCGTCGACCTCCTGCTCCGTGGCGTGCGCGCAGCGATCATGAATGCCCACGACGTTCGTCGCTGTGGATCGGCCGCGCTCGATCTGGCCTACGTCGCGGCCGGACGCACCGATGGGTTCTTCGAGCGCGGGCTCTCTCCCTGGGACGTGGCCGCGGGCCAGGCCCTGATCGAGGCGGCAGGGGGCCGGGTCACCGCCTACGGCGGCGGGCCACACGAGCTCTTCGGCGGCAACGTCATCGCCACCAACGCTCACCTTCATGGCGCCCTCGACCAGTTGATCGCCGACGCGGAGCGCTGATGAGCTGGGATGTCATCGTCGTCGGCGCGGGCGGCGTCGGCAGCGCCGTACTATCAGCGCTAGCGCGGCGCGGCGCCTCCGTGCTCGGCATCGATCGTTTCAACCCGCCCCACGATCGCGGCAGCACCCACGGCGACACTCGCGTCATCCGCCTGGCCTACTTCGAGCATCCGCACTACGTGCCGCTGCTCCGCGCAGCCTATGAGGGCTGGGAGCGCCTAGAAGCGGCGACTGGGCAGTCCCTCTACGTCGAGCGCGGCGTCGTCGAGGCCGGACCCGACGACGGGGTCGTCGTCCCAGGGGTCATGGCCAGCGCGGCGCTGCATGGCCTCGAGGTAGAGAAGCTCAGCGCGGCGGAGGCGCGGGCCCGCTTCCCGAGCCTCATCGTGCCGGACTCCATGAGCGCCGTGGTTGAGCAAAGGGCCGGCTTTTTGTGGGTCGAACGCTGCGTCGAGGCCGCCCTCGGCGAAGCCCGGGCGGCGGGCGCCCAGCTGGAGCCAGACACAGAGGTCCTCGCGATCGGGCGCGACGGCAGCGGTTGGTGCGTCAAGACCAGTCGCGGAGACCGCCGCGCGGCGCGGATCGTGGTGGCGCCTGGAGCCTGGGCCCAGGGCCTGCTTGGCGAGCTCGGCTTGCGCTTTGAGGTGCGGCGAAAGTCCCTGTTTTGGCTGGACGCTCCCGATGACGGTGAGGCCCCGGTCTTCCTCTTCGAGACCCCGGGCGGCGTCTACTACGGCTTCCCTCCGGTGGGAGGCGCCGGCCTCAAGGTCGCCGAGCACAGCGGCGGTCACGTGCTCAAGGATCCTCTGCTCGTCGATCGCCGCGTCGATCTGGGCGAGCAGGATCGGGTGTTGGCCTTCGCGCGCGAGTACCTGTCGGTCGGAGCCCGCCCGGTCAACCGGCACGCGACCTGCCTGTACACGATGACGCCCGATGAACATTTCATCGTGGACCGGCACCCAGACCAGCTGGGCCTGGTGCTGATCGCGGGCCTCTCCGGGCACGGCTTCAAGTTCGCGACGGTCCTGGGAGAGATCGCCGCAGACCTGACCCTGAACGGCCAGACGGCGCACCCGATCGAGTTTCTCAGCGTCAGGAGACCCGGCCTCAGGTGAGGCCTCGAGGAGCACGGCTCTGGCAGAAAGTTCGCCTTGGCTTGCTTGGCCCGCCGGTTGCTCTTCTTAGCCGCGTGACCGGAACACGACTGGCGGACGGGTCCGAGGTGTTGGCCCTCCTCGCGTTTCTGCTCGAGACGCGGCGTCCGGCGATCCGGCGGCGACTGACCGTGTCGGTGGCGATCGCCGGCCACGGCGCCTACTTGCTGGACACCGAGGGGCATCCACCGCTGCTTCAGTGTGAGCGCTGGCCGCGGGACAGCCTGCTCTCGGTGGTGACCAACACGCAGACGCTGCAGGACCTCCTCGCCGGCACCCTCGACCCGGCGGCGCCCGAGCCTGGGCAGCTCTTCGTCTGCGGCGGCGACCGCACAGTTTTGAACGACATCGCGCGCGCGCTCGGCGGGAGCAAATCCTCGCTCGGTGCGCACTTGGATTCGCTGCGGAGGACCCCGTGAAGACCAACCCTATCCTGACTGCCAGAACGCCATTTGAGGGCGTGAAGGCCGCCCTCGAACAGGGCGAGGCCGAGATCCGCCAGCTCCAGCAGACGGGCGATATCCGCGAGCTCTCCGCGGAGGGGCAGCGCTACAGCCGCGTGCGCGCGGTGGCGCAGAGCCTCCAGCCCGGAGAGTTCGTCGGAGGCTTCCTGAAGGACGTAGCACCCGCCGACCAAGGCCGGTTCCTGCTCGAGTTGGTGATCGCGCGCTTTGGAGACGTCCCCAGCGTTCAAGCGCAGCGGAAGTCGGCGGATACGATGTCGGAGATCCTTGGCCTCTTCGCCCAACTGCCGGAGGCGCACGCGACCCTAGAGGCGCACATCGAGTCGATCCGCGCCGAGCACAATCACGTCACCAGCCCGGTGCGGCGCGCGGACTATGCCAACGACCTCGCGTACTGCGGTTTCGCCCCCAAGCAATGGGTGGATGACTTGGCCGAAGAGCTGATGCGGCCGCTCCACTTCTAGCGCGGACCCAGGTTAGCCTGGGCGCGGCATGGGAGATCGCTCGAACCTCTACTTCAAGAACGGTGAGTACGGCATCGGCGTGTACGGCCACTGGGCCGGTCCCGGGATGGCCGAAGCCGCGGTGCGCGTGCTGCAAAACCCAGCTTTCAAAGCTCGGATCGGCGACGCGAGCTACGCCACCCGGATCGGCGTACAGACCGTGCTCGAGACCTTAGGCGCCAGCGCGTCGGAGGAGACGGGCTTTGGGATCTGGAGCTCGGCCACCGGGCCCGACGACAACGGCTACCGCTTCTTGGTGATCGACGTGCGAAGCGGGCAGCTCTACGCGGCGAGCGACTGGAAGAATCCGACGGCCCAAGAGGAGCTGACCGTGCTCGAAGCAGCGGCGATCGCGGAGGCGATGCAGGCGGAGTGAGCTCGTCCGGGGACTAGTCCGGTCGAAGCGAGACCGACTGAGCCTCGGCGTCCACCGCGACATAGACGACCTCGGCCTCGGTGACCTGCACGATCTCCTGGCCGTGTGTGCTCCGCTGGGCCTCAACCTCCACCTTCACCCGCACGCTGGTCCGACCCAGCCGCACGAGCCGCGTATAGAAGGACACCAGGTCACCGACGTACACGGGCCGCTTGAACTCGACGCCGTTCATCGCCACGGTCACCACCGAATGATCCGTGTAACGGCGGGCCTCTACCGCTCCCGCCAGGTCGATTTGGCTCAGGATCACGCCGCCGAAGATGGTGCCGTGGGCGTTGGTGTCTTTGGGCAACAGCATCACCCGAATCGCCAAGTGTCGATCATCGTTCGAGCCGCTCACGCCGCTCTGCCATACGTCGGCCGACCATCGCTTGTCGAATCGGACCCTAGCGACTAGATCCAGCGTTCGTGAGCGTGGAGAACGCGTCTGGGCCCGTTAGCGGCGGGATGAACCCGCCTGCGGGCGCGACCGCTTCGCTCAACGCCTCGGGGCCCGTTAGCGGCGGGATGAACCCGCCTGAGGGCGCGACCGCTTCGCTCAACGCCTCGGGGCCCGTTAGCGGCGGGATGAACCCGCCTGAGGGCGCGACCGCTTCGCTCA
>Ga0154020_10001799_pt1 | contig 26306 bp, 14 predicted proteins | sample Klosneuvirus_201_FD_109709 | JGI IMG/M metagenome (GOLD analysis project Ga0154020, IMG submission 109709) | Active sludge microbial communities from wastewater, Klosterneuburg, Austria - Klosneuvirus_20160825_MG | ecosystem: Engineered > WWTP > Aerobic digester > Activated sludge | place...
ATAACTTGTTCCATTAATGATAAGTGAAAACGGTCCGCTCCCTGCACTCGAAGTATATGTCAGATTTACATTTGCTCCGTTACAAACTGTTGAAGTTGTTGCGACAATAGATCCTGCGGGAGTGGGACTCGTTGTAACAAGCAATGAACTTAAAGGGTTTGCAGAAACAGTGCAACCATTAGCGTCAGTAATATTTGTCAGGTCATACGCCAGTGGAATACTTGAATCAATTTGAGAGAATAATACATCAACCCAATAGTTTGCGCCACTTCCGTTGCTTGGAAACCCGCCACCATATGAATACACTCCATTTGGTCCATCGACACCGGATTGTAAGGCTCTCAGGAATCCATTCGTTACTCCGCTGCTCGTGAAAAATCCTGAAGTGATTGCGAAGTTTCCGGGATTAGGAGAAAAGTAGGAAACGATATATGTGGTGTCGGCTAATATTGCAACCGGTGAGGAGAATCTTACTTCCTGCCAGCCACTGGCCGTTTCATTCACGAATACCGCAGTCGCCAAAAGACTTCCTCCGGCACTCCATAAATGAGCAGTATGTGTTGCAGTATTTGTTAACCCTTTATAAAAACGAACGCCATTGATAAAACCATTTACTGTGGATCGTATTTTTACGCCCACCTCAATACTTTGTCCATCATTCACGCTTGAATTTGTCGGTGTTCCTGTATTACCCCAAATACTTTCTTCAGCCGGATCAAATGTTGCAAAGGTTTGTCCGGATAAAACGCCTGGATAGTTCATGCCATTCACAGTAACTGCATAAGGTGTGGAACCGCTAACATTGGTCAATTGCAATTCAACAATTTCTCCAGGACATATTGGATTATGAACTGCGGTAAGACTGGCAGTAGGTAATGGATTTACACTTAGAGTAGCCGACGAAGTTGTGTCCGAACCATAAATATTCGTCCACACAGCTCTGTAAAGTTTTCCTGCATCCGATAGCTGAACTGCAAATGAAAATGACGCTGAATTTGCTCCGGAGATATCTTGCCATGTTATACCATTATCAGTACTAATCTGCCATTGCACATCAGGAACCGGATTCCCTAAAGCATCGGAAATAAAAGTTACATTTTGGTTATCGCATATAGCTTGAGAAAGTGGTTCAGTAGTTATAGAAGGGGGTGTATTCGAAGGAGTATTGCAAGTAAATGAAATATCTTTCAGAGTAGGACTAAGACTTGTATTCGATGTTGCAAAGTCTGCTTTATACTGAACAAACTGTGAGGTTCCTCCTATACTTGCTCCATTCGAAGGGATACTTGTCCACGAGGCGCCAAGAATTGCCACACTGGAATTTGATTGCCTCTGAGATAATTGTAATGTTGTTCCCGAAGGTACGTCCGCTGTCCATGATGCGATGCCCCAATTTTGGGGAACGCCTGCATCAAATATTCTTGATGTGTATACGCCCGATGCTGTATAAGGAGATATTCGTATCCAATCAAGGGAAAGTGATGCTCCTCCTGCAGGGTAATCACTCATTTGAACAACCATATTGCTGCCGACAGTTTGAGTGATGGAAGGAGTAGAAACTAGTACCCCATCAACATAAAATTCAAATGCATTATTTGCCAACCATTGAATGCGATAAGTGTGCGGTGCATTCAATAAATTTGAACCTAATAATGCAATTTCATTGTTAGAATTTCTGGCATAAATATTATTGTTGACAAGGTTTCCTCTCCCTATAACAACCCATGGATTATTAAAGGCGGGATCTCCGGTGAATCCGATATTTTGAAAATTTCCTGCAGTAAATGTTGCAAGGAATTCAATCGATGTACCCGGGCCGACAGATGTATTATAACTTACATGGGTTCCGTCAAGACTAACCTGACCGCCATTGACGGTAGTACTTGCTCCGGCTTGTGCATCCCAAACTTCGCTGGTCCAACCTGAGGGAACACTTACGCCTGAAAATTCTTCGTAAACAGCAGGACGTAGACTAACTCCTCCGTCATCATCAGAAACAATGATTGTGTTTGCACCTGTTGTTCCTCCTGAGAATTCTGAAACTATTTCATCAAGAACACAAGGACCTGTCGGCATCAAAAATGACAAAACAGAAGGAGCTATTGGTTCAGTGGTGCCATTGGAAGAAGCATCCGCTGAACTGACAGTAAAATAATAAGTAGTACCGGCCACCAGGCCTGTTAATGTCAATGAATGACTTGTCAGCAAATTGGGAGACGAAGTAGTTGATGATAGGCTTCCACTGTTCATTCCGTAATCCACTCTTGAGTCAGCCGACTCATTAGTCGTCCAGCTGATAACTGCAGTCCCGCCAATGCCCGGCGTTGCTGAAACATTGGAAATTGCAGGACCTGTATTGTCAATAAGGTAAGTGGCGACATAGTTGCCTGAATTTGCATCGAAGAATGCATACTCGATTCCTTTAATGACTTCTGTAGTATATGTTACCGGAACAGTATTGAAAGTTATTCCGGTGAGTTGACCGACTGCCGAAATAACAGGAACCATTCCCTGCAATTTATGTGCCGCTGCGTCTGCGCTGACTGAAAAGTTCAGATCATTTCCATTCCAACTTATCCCAACATAGGTTGAAGAATTTCTCGCATCCAACCAGGTGAGCATTTGCTTAGCAGAAATAACAGGAACACCATGAGATTGCGCGGAACTAATAATTGCATCGGAGCCTTGACTACTGTTTCCTCCATTTACGTCAGTATGCATGTTGGCACAAAAAACTCCATAGTATCCTTCCGGTCCGGTAGCTTTACCCAATAAAGAATTAATATGGGTTGAATAGCTAATACCAGATTCATCCGTAAGTTGTGTCACGACCTGATAGCAATCAATGATACTTCCATCTAAGTCAGCAAATCTCATTGGCATTCCGGAACCGGTAAACATTCCGGGTCTGTTTAAAACCCATGTATCCGGCCAATAATAATAATTGCAATCTAATCTGATGCCTTTTGAAGTTGCTACTTTAGCTTCAGATGCCCAGTCACTCCAAGCTATGCAATGAGTACGATTGGTGCTCGGTGTTGAAAGACCAGGCCATTTTCCTGCAAAAGTGGAGAGCTGTGGTGTAAAATAATTATTATCAAGATCTGATTCAGAGGTAAAGTTGCCACAATTTGTTGTGATGTGGCAAGCCACTTCGAATCCCTGAGCCTCAAAGGCAGCTGCCTGAGTATTTGTGATCACAGAATTATTATCGGTAGTTGAATAGATATAAGATGTACTGCGCACAGCATCCCAGTTTAAAACATCTTGTACCGAATTCGGGCCCAAGGTCAGGTACTGATTAAATCTTCCGATGGTTCCTCCGGCGGCATGATCATCTCCAGTCATAATCACGGCTGCTTTCAATTTACGTGGCAAGAACCAGAACTTTGGAAGTGGTTTACGGTGAAGGTTACCCTGTACAATAATATTACTTAACAAATGTTGCTGCTCATCCGCCTGTGGAATTGCTATTTTATTAAAATCTACATAGTCGGGGAAGAACAGATTATCTGAACGGATTGGCCCTGCTTGTCCGTCACGACTTTGTCCGGCATAGGCAGGGTTTCCTTGTCTTGTGTAGACAATTGACTTTGAAAGATCATAAACAAATGCCACAGCTTTTCCTCCGTTGCTTCCAACGTTGTTCATTGTTACTGCAGGAAATGTGGTCGCCGTCGTAGCATCAGAGTATAAAGTTGCAATAGAAGTTGCTCCGGAAAGAGTATATTTATCTGCTGTGCCGTGGTATTGGATAGTCTGATTTACAATTCCATTCCCCGGACCAGTTGCAGTATTAACTAGTAAATATTGATCTGAAAGAGTGCCTCCGGCAAGAGTAATACCTAAGAGTGAGCTCAACTGAGCATCCGGCCTAAAGCTTATTAATAATCCGCCTGAATCAACCCAATCACTCAACATCGTCACCTGACCACCTGAGAGTGTCATCTCTCCCAAAATCACAACATCGTAGTCTCCGAGAATACTTAACGTAACGGCAGAAATATCCATTGCATAGAATTCATTTAAACCGACGGCACGAAGTATTTCAACAGAATACCGACTGAATGGATTTGAAACATCACTAATGATAAGAATGGGTCCACCAGGTCCCTCGGAGGGAGGGGGAGCCGGAGGATTAGCTGTGGTAAATGACCATGAAAAATCTGATGCGAGTGCATTTCCTGAGAGATCTTTGATCCGTGGATCTGTGCCTCCGCCTTTCAGAGTCGCCGTATATAATTCAAAATAATCTAATGGGTTTAATGGAATAAGTGTGGCCGTCCTTGTTCCTGAATTGTACGTAATCGAATCAAGAACCTGAGAATTTTGGCCATCATGCAATACAAAAGTTGAAGTAGTGACAGTGGCAGGGTCTATCGCTTCTGCGAAAGTGGCATTTACAGTTGCGAGAACACTGATACCCGTTGAAGTTAAAGCAGGAGTAACAGAACTGATTGTAGGTGGAGTCAAATCCGGAGCGGCACTTGTATCAAAAATAACATCGACCCAATAATTTGCTTTTTGAAAAGTTGAATTCGGAAAAGCGGAAACAGGTGAATAAATATAAACACCGTTAGGGCCATCTTCACCATCTGCAAGACCTCTTAAATTTCCATTGACTGCCGCAGCATTAAAATAGTCGTCCGTATAACTATAGGCATTAGCACTGCTATGATAGGATACAATATAAGTTGTATTCGAATCAATGGCATATGGCGTTCCAAGATATGCTTCCTGCCATCCTCCTGAAGACTCTCCGGAAAATGCAATTGAACTAAGCAACGTTCCATTGCTGCTCCAAAGATTACCTATGTGAGAACCTGTGTCATTATTTGCTTTGTAAAATTTTATGCCGCTTATATAACCATTTATTGTGCTTTGAAATTTCATTCCAAGTTCAATCGCCAGTCCGTCATTTCCGTCTAAGAAATCCGGAACTTCAGTGCTGCCAAAGATACTGCATGGAAATACTATGGGAAGTGGATCGGTAACAACTATTCCAATGGCATTATCGGAAGTCACAATTCCTGCATTTTCTATATTTCCATTATCATCATAAGCCCTTACAAGAATTTGGGTGCTACCCATGTTTTCAGGGGTCCAGGAATAATTCCAGTTATTTGTTCCGTCTGCCAGCTTCCAGGTTGCGCCTCCGTCTGTTGAAACAAGAACGCCTGCAAGCGTTCCGTCAATATCAGATGCTGTGCCACTGATGTTCACAAGTTCAGCGTTGGGGATGTTATCGTTGTTTGATGGGCTTTGAATTACAGATGTTGGCGCAGTTGTATCAACAGGAGAGTCCGCAATTAAACCCGATTGAATTGTTACTGGGAAGACACCCATGTCTGCAAATAAATTTATTGTAGCTTGTTGCATCCTTGGATCTTCGGTTGAATTACCTCCATCGTGAACGCCATCCAAACCCCAGCTCCACTGAACAGTGCCGGCACCAAAAACCAGCGATCCACTTTCCGACCTATATAATGATAGGTGATGAGTCTTTCCACTCAATTGAGTTTTTGAAAGAAGAATTCGACCAATAGGGTAATTTCCGCTTTCCGTTTCTGGATCCCATTCGTATCCAAGAGTATTTGCTGAGAGAGTTGCCGCTTGTCCTGTTCCGAGTGCTGTGATACTCGTATTTCTCCAAAAGCGTAAATCTTTATAAGTATCAGAGACCATTAATGAACCTGAGCTTCCTACCCAACTTATTTGTCCTGTTAAAGAATATTCAGGATTACACCCATCCGCTGAAGGGTAAGCACATCCGTCACGCCATAATCCTGTCCAAATATTTGTTTCAGGGTCACACTTATATCCGCAAACATTTTCCCCCAATGAACCTTCCTTATAACATACCATGGTACGATAGGGAGTATTGCTCGCATCAATGCTGTTTTCCCAACGTGTTTTCCAATAAATTTCATTGCCACTAAAAAAAGCAAGATGCACACCGGTATCGCGAGCGTTTTCAAATTTTGTTCTTGCAGCTGCAGACCAATATTCATCATGTCCGATAGATAATAATACTCTATGCTCCGATGAAGTAATCAAAGAGATGTCACGATTCAAATCGACATCGCTTGTATAACTGACATCATAACCATTTCTTTCTAACCAGCGAATCATTGGGAACTCAGCACTAAAAACCCAGTCTTCCGCCGCACTTGATCCGCCACCTCCGCTACGAGTATAAAATGGACGATTGTAACTTACTTTCGAAGCATGATTTAAGGCCGGAGGACCGGATGCACCGGATCCGGGAGGATATAAACTATTTCCACCATACCCATTATAGGCTTGCCAGGTGGCATCTGATGTTTTAAATAATAAATCAGAATATGAAGTATCATCACGAACGATAAATATAATATGGCTCTTCCCGTTTGTATCAGTACGTTTTACAAGAGCAATATAAACGCCTGATACCGCATTCGCCGGCACATTCCAATAAGCTGATTTATCCCAATTTCCACAATCTACAAGTGCAGTTGTTGGATCCTGCAAACATGCAGGCTGGCTTTGAGGTAAAGTTGCGGTAACGATACCTGCTCCAACTAACCGTGCACCATTCCCTTGATAATAACCCAGACGGTAAATTGAAATCGTATAATTGTTTGCATCCGTATCAATTTTAAAGTGGACGGTATCTCCTCGGTTCACACTTATATCTGTTGCGAATCCTTGAATAGAAAGATCTCCGCTACCGTTGATATCCCATTCGGTTGAAGGGCTCCCTGCAAGTTGATTTTCTGTTGAGATTACATTTTGGGCAAAGCCCGAAAAATGGAGGTTAAAAAAAAACGTAGAGATGATACAATATATTTTATAGTACTTTCTGTGGGGGCTTGGTTTCATAGTGAAATAATTAAAATTTTTAAAATCGCCAACCGGAAGTAAGCCTAAATCGGAAATGGAAATATTTTAAAGTGTATAAATTTATTTCATTTTCATCTTACTTGGACATCGAATATGTAAATTGGGTGAATCGCCATAAAAACTCCGTGAAAATTTTTGGGTGCCGAATTTGGATTGTTTTGAGCCAAAATCGTAGGACAGGGGACAAAGAAATTAATAGATTCCCTGCCAAACTATGTTGAAGTGTAAATGAAAAACTTAAATTACTTTTATCAGGTCTGGCTTTCATCTTCACCAAATAATTCCATACTTTCAATAACAAAATATTTTTTTGCCATGAAAATATGCAGCTCAAATGGCTTTGCCACTAACTCTTTCTTGGCTGCTTTAATTCATTTAGCATTTTTAAATCCGGCAAATGCCAATACCTGGTTTATCGGTTCAACGCAAACCTACACAGTCCCCGGCCAGATCATGAATCTGGTTAGTGACGGAGATACCATTTATATCAATGGAGGTGTTTATACTAACGATGCCACTAAGTGGATAAATAGCGACTTGAAATTTATCGGACTTGGTACAGGTGCGAACCGAACCATCCTCCGCAACACGGGTAATATTCCCAATCACAAAGGAATCTTTGTGTTCGAAACACCGGGCACATGCGACAATGCATACATAGAGAACATTGTTTTCGATGGGGCTCAGGTATCGGATGCTGATGGCGCCAACGGTGCAGGGATAAGATTCCAGGCCAATAATCTCACTGTTAAAAATTGTAAATTCATCAATTGTCAAAATGGGATCTTAGAAGGTAACGCGTCGGTTAATACAAGTAATGTCTTTATCCAGAATTGTGAATTCGAAAACAATGGATATCAGTTGCCCAATGATCCGAACCATTCAGGATACGAACATCATATTTACATAAGTGCAAGTGCTGATACATTGCTTGTGATGAATAACTGGTTCCATCATCCGCGTGGTCAGGCAAATTCTATTAAGACCAGAGCTCAGCGAAGTTTTATTCTCTATAATTTTATTGACGAAGAGGCAAGCGGATACGGAAGCTGGGAAATTAATATCGCACAGGGCGGATTGAATATCGTGATTGGAAACATCATCATACAAGCTGCCTCCGCAGCAAATCATGGAATTATCGGATACGATGCAGCTACCAATCCTATTGAAGATTTTTATTTCGTGAATAATACCGTCATCAATAAATATGTTGGGAATGCATCGTATTTCAATATTGCACCCGCAGGCGGCATTGACTCTTTCAAAGTTTACAATAATATTTTCGCCTCAATAGCTGGAGCAAATATGACCTTTATCAATGGAAATATGCCGGGTGGCCTCGACACATCGAATAACAGTTTTTCCGGTGACTACTTGGCATATGGATTTGTCGATCCATCAACCGGTGATTTCAGACTTATGGCAAATGCACTATTGGCAATTGACAGGGGTACAAATGCCGGCATGACAAATACCTCTTTTGATCTTAATCCAAGTTTCATGTATCAATCGTTCAGCACATCATTATTAGCAAGACAGACTTACGGTGGTGCCTTAGACCTAGGCGCCTATGAATATGAAACACCTACCTCCATAGAAAAAAACGGACTAAACAAGGATGTCTTCATTTATCCCAATCCCACTAGCGGTAAATGCCGTATAATTTTTCAAGACGAGCAGTTTGATCTTACCCACCTGCAAATTTTTGATCTCTGCGGAAAAAGTGTTTTCACAGGCAATTTTACAGGCATTAATATTGACCTTGATCTGAGCGGAAATGCCAATGGAATATATTTATTGAAAACAACCGGTCCAACAGAATCATTCAATAAGAAAATCCTCCTGAGATGACTAAATAAAAACTCGGTTAATTGCCGTTTTTCTAAAAACTAAACTTTAATCACAGGTTTTGAATTCCTTTGGCTCATAACATTGTTAAAAATTTCCCTTTCAGAGATTTAGAATATGCATAAAGTTATAATTTTGCGTCAAACTATAATTATTTATGAAAACAAGCTACGCCTCATTATTTCTTGTGCTTATCCCCGGACTTGCCCTAAGCCAAATCAGCCTTGATGCAACAATGGCTCCTCCGGTGAGCAGCAGTTTTATTTATTTTGATGCCAACGTCCCATCTCCCCCTTTCACTTTCAATAAGAACGGAACGACAAATACATGGGATTTCTCCGTGCTTTCTCCTGTTGTAGGGGAGGAAGACACCGTTTTCTTTCTTGACCCGGCTACTATTTCAGGTGGCGGATCTTTTCCATCGGCAACTCATGCAACTTATGAAAATGGAGATGAGACCATCAATATGATGAACATTAGCGGAGGGAACCTGAATTTTCTGGGCTTTGTTGGTGATCCGATAGGTACAGGAACAAACTCCCCGGTTATGGCTCAACCACCGGTTATAGCCATGAACTTTCCCTACACCTTTGGGAATACAATAAATGGAAATACTTTCTACGAGGTCTTTACTACCGGTGCCGCGATAGGACAACCTACCATTGATTCGGTAAGATTTAAATCATCGCTAATTATAAATACAGAGGTGATCGCATCGGGCGACATTATTCTTCCCTCGGGAACATTTGCTTCCATACTCGAGCAGAAAATAAATAGTAGCATTGATTCAGCTATGATGAAAGGTGCTACAACTGGAAATCAGTGGGTCATGGCACCCGGATTTCCATCTTCTTCACTCGATACTTCATATTACTGGTACACGGATCAAAGCTTGCAGCATGTTGCACATGCCTTGTATGATGATACCGGCTTGCACGATGTTCATTACTTTAAAGAAATGCTCACTACCGGCGTAAATACCATTAAAGAAAATGCTTCTGCAATGATTGCATACCCTAATCCCGTTCAGGATTTCCTGGGGGTAAAAGGTCTCAATTTTGAATCTGTAAAAGAGTGGTCAATTACAAATATTGACGGTCAATTGATCATGAAGGGGACTAGTGGCTTAGAAAGGTTGAATGTACTTGGCCTTTCGGCTGGGACATATCTCTTCGGAATAGTGTCTGAAAACGGTCATTCAAGTTCTATACGATTTGTGAAATACTAATTCCACATACAAAAAACCGCGCCTGTTCAATATAAAATTGAACAGGCGCGGTTTTTTTATTTAAAATTTCAGGCTCACCCTATTTAATTTTTTATGCAATGAGCATGTTAGGAACCTGAATCAATCCTTCACTCCCACTTTCTTTAAAATGTCCTCCAATAAACACCATCTGGTTATTGACGATTGTAATAAGTTCGCTCCTACGAAGGCAGTAAACCATAACCAGTTTGGGCTTACATAGATTGATAGTATTAAGCTGATCAGGATAAATGTCCCGGCGATCATTCTGACAAGTCTGTTTTTCATTTTTTTATATTGTTTTTTCGGTTTGTAAAATAGCCATGTGGATATGAGTTAATGTCTTTTCGGCTTTATTAAATTCGTTTATTAAACTATATATTTTATCAGTGCTATCCTCATTGGTGAGGGCATAAAACATTATAGATTCATTCTCGTTCATCTCGGTAGCAAACCAATTAGTCTCAAGTGAATCTTGTGTGCTGTCGCGATAACCAGTTACATTCCTGTAGCTATAGGTATTTACACCTGACTTTTTAAGAATTTGTTTTATCTCCTTTTCAAATTCCTTGATTGCTGTAATAATGACGAATTTCATGAGCGTTATTTTAATTTCCATTTTATGCCTCCTCTACTTTGCTTTCTACTGAAATATTTTTCCATTTCTTTCTTTCGGTGATGTAATACAAAATAGGGACAACGAACAATGTCAGAATGGTAGATACAATTGCTCCTGCCACCAATGATATGGCAAGTCCCTGAAAAATCGGGTCAAATAAAATAATCGATGCCCCAATCACAACGGCACCTGTAGTTAACAATATCGGTGTAGTTCTTACTGCGCCTGCTTCAATGATGGCTTGCTTTAGGGGTATCCCATCTCTTAGCCTGATCTCGATAAAATCAATTAATAATACTGAATTCCGCACCATGACTCCTGCAAGTGCGATCATCCCGATGAAAGATGTTGCAGTAAAAAATGCTCCCAGTAACCAATGACCTAAAACAATTCCTATCAATGAAAGTGGAATTGCTGTCATCATCACCACAGGTGTTTTGAAATTCTTAAACCATCCAACGATTAGCATATAGATTATTATAATCACAATCATAAAGGCTGCGCCGAGATCCCGAAAGACTTCCAGAGTCACCTGCCATTCTCCATCCCATTTTACCGTGAAATCCTTTTCGCTCGTGGGTTGTTGCAAATACAATTCATTCACCTTATATCCTTTAGGCAATTGCATCTTCTGAAGTTTTTCATTCATCCCCAGAATTGCATAAACCGGACTTTCCAGCGCTCCGGCCATGTCGGCCGTTACATAGACCACACGCTTTTGATCCTTTCTGTATATCGTATTTTGAAGGGTGTCTTCTTTCACAGTGACCAGGTCACTCACTGCTACCATGTTTCCGTTCTGTCCCTTAATTTTAATATTTTGAATATCCTGCAGGCCGGTCTTGTCCTTATCCGCAATCGACAGAACAATACCAACACTGTTATTGGCACGTTCATCATACAAATTAGACACGGGATGTTCTGTGAGCAGGTAGGTGAGATTTGCAACTACCTGTTGAGGCGCAATTCCATTCAGCATCGCTTTCTCTTTATCAACTTCCAGTTTGTACTCAGTCTGAACATCTTCAACCATCCAGTCAATATCAACGATATCTGAAGTCTCCTGAAGAATTTGTTTTACCTGACCTGCGACTTCAATTTGGCTTTTATAATCCGGTCCGTAGATTTCCGCAACGAGTGTAGATAAGACAGGAGGCCCCGGAGGTACTTCAATGACTTTGACATTCGCTCCGTATTTTTTTGCAATAGCCTGAACAGTAGGCCTGACTTCTTTGGCGATATCGTGACTCTGTTTGCTTCGATCTTCCTTATGTAAAAGATTCACCTGTATGTCAGCCATATTACTTCCTCCACGCAAATCATAATGTCGAACCAGTCCGTTGAATGTTATCGGTGCAGAGGTGCCTATATAATTCTGATAATTCGTTACTTCTGCTTTGTTTGAAAGATACTGGGCGATCTCTTTTGTAACGGCCGCTGTTCTTTCAAGGGTAGTTCCTTCAGGCATATCAATGACGACCTGAAATTCGTTCTTGTTGTCAAACGGTAACATTTTTACTGCGACTGATTTGCTAAAAAACATCCCAACGGATCCAAGTAATAGCAGCAGTGTAACCGACAACAGCACAATAGTCTTTTTCTTACTGTTCAGGAAAGGACTTTCCAGCTTGTTGTATACCCGGAAAATCCAATTGTTCTTTAAGTCTACATTCTCTTCCGATTTATGTTCCTTTTTCTCCTGCAAGAGATAGTATGCCAGGTAAGGTGTTACCGTCAAGGCAACAAATAATGAAAGCAACATTGCAATGGATGCACCGATCGGCATAGGACTCATGTATGGACCCATCATTCCGGAAACAAATGCCATTGGAAGGATTGCAGCAATTACAATAAATGTTGCCAGAATTGTAGGATTACCAACTTCGTTTATTGAATAAATAGCTGCCTGCTTAAATGGCAATCGTTTCATCTTAAAATGCCGGTGCATATTTTCGGCTATGATGATACTATCATCTACTACAATACCAACAACGAATACAAGAGCGAACAGCGTTATCCGATTAAGCGTATAGCCAAGTAAGTAATAACTAAATAAAGTGAGTGCAAATGTGAGTGGGACTGAAAAGAAAACCACTAATCCTCCGCGCCATCCCATGGCAAGCATTACAAGCAAGGTAACGGCTAAAATGGCGACAGCTAAATGAGTCAACAACTCACTTACTTTATGCGATGCTGTTTCACCGTAATTCCTGGTTACGTCAAGGTGAACATCGTTAGGAATAATGTTTTGCTTTAGCTCTTCAACTTTATCAAGAATTTTTTCTGAAATTTTCATTGCATCTGAACCCTTCACCTTTGCAATAGAAATGGTCACTGCAGGATACTCTGAAGGGTTTTGGGAAAACTTTTCATTTGCTTTTCCATAACCAAAAGACACATAATTTCTTGAACTGGATGGTCCGTCTTCCACTCTTGCAATTTGTTTCAAATAGACGGGCATGTTTTTACTCACGCCGACTACAAGATTTTCTACATCCTCCGCCGACGACAAGAATTTTCCGGTTGTTATCAGATATTCCTTGTCGTTATTCACAAAACTACCTGATTGAGAACTGCTATTAGCGGCTCTTATCATTTGCATTATGGAGAGGGCATCAAGTCCATTTTCGGATAACTTATCCGTATCGAGAATTACTTTAAGTTCCCGGCCTCGACCACCTATCTCTTTTGTGATAGCAACATCTTTTATTTTGCTAATCTCTGAAGTTACCTCACCGGCAATCTGACGCAACTGATAATCATCGTATGTTTCACTCCACAGTGTTAGTCCCAGCATAGGGACGTCATCTATTGAACGGGTTTTTACCAAAGGCTTAAGGACTCCTTCGGGAAATATATTTTCATGCTTTTTCAGTTCATCATACAGCTTCACATAAGAACGTTCTATATCCTGTCCAACGTAAAACTGAACAATCAGCATTCCTTGTCCGTTCATAGACATGCTGTGTACATGCTCCACTCCCTTTATACCTGAAATAATTTTTTCCAGAGGTTTTACTACCCGGCTTTCCACTTCGGCGGGGCTGGCACCGGGATAGCCGACCATAACGTCTGCCATAGGAATAATTATTTGTGGCTCTTCCTCCCTTGGAATAAGGAATGAACTGTACACACCAATAATCATTAAGGCCCCCATCAACAACATGGTCAATTTAGAACTTATGAAATAATTTGCGATTTTACCCGCTATACCGTCTTGCATAATTTTTTATTTTTCTGAATGCATCACTGTTTCGCAGCAAGGACATTTACTCTGGTTATTTTTGTATTGATTTGTACTGACAATGGCTAAGACCAATTAAAAGCAAAGATTGATTTTCCTGTATCCTGAAATTTCAATGCATTAAAATGAAACCTTAGCTCCATTAAACAATTTTCCATCCGAGGAGAGAATATATTTCTCATCTGCTCTCAGGCCCGATAAGACCTGCACCTGATTTCCAAATTTCTTTCCTATGCGCAACCATCTCAAAATGGCAACATTCCCATCATCAACAGTATAGACACCATTGAGCTGTCCTTGCTTTACCAGAACATCTTCAGGAATCAAAATCATTTCTGATGAATGTGTACTCTCATCTTTGACATCTAATGGAAATTTTACATTTACAAACATGCCGGATAAAATTCCTTCAGACTTATCAAGATTAATCTTTACTAAATACTGGCCGCCTGTATTTTTTGATGACTGGCTTAATTCCGATACAATCCCACTAACTTCCTTGTTGATTGATTTTACCAAAACAGAAGCCGGCATTCCGTTTTTAATGGACGAAATATCAGTTTCAGATATCATGGCCGTAACCTGCATTCTCGAAGCTCCTTCTACACTTACCAAAGGCATGCCCGGATTTGCCATATCGCCTTCTTTCACAAACAGGTTAGTTACGGTTCCGGAAAATGGGGCTGTTATGTTTGAATAAGAAAACTGACTCAGTACTTCGTTGCGCATTTGCTTTGCTCCTTCCAGGGAGGCCTTTGCAACTTCAAAGCGTGTAGACATATCATCCAATTCCTTTTGGCTGGCGCTTTGCTGATGAAACAATTTTACAAAGCGTTCATAATCCTTTTCTGCATTTTCATAAGCTGCCTTGGCCTGTATAATGCCTGCTTCTGCCTGAGCCTTCTTTGCTGAAAGATCTGAGCTGTTGATGCTCAACATCAATTGACCTGCAATTACTTTCTGGCCTGCCTTTACATTTATTTTTTCAACATAGCCCATCATGCGTGTACTAAGGTTGGCGCTTTTTTCAGCTTCTGTTTTTCCACTTGCAGAAACGAATCGACTAAAGTTGTTTTGAGTGACATCACTCAGCTTTACCGGAACGACTTGCATATCCGGATCAGCAACTTTTTTATCGCCGGAACAAGAATAAACTAACACGATAGAAATAGCAGTAAGAAGTAAAGTAATTTTTCTCATTATATTAATTTGTTATGAATTGTAAATATTGTCTGGTGTAACTATATTCAAAAATTGCCTGCAATTGTTCCAGTTCTTTTTGCAGCATTTTTGTTTCGGTGATTAATAAGTCGCTTGACTTTTCCAATCCCTGTTCAAAGCGGTTTTTCACTATTCTATAGGCTTCCTTTGATTGTTCAAATGCAGATTTGGACAAATTCAATTTATTTTCTGCATCATTTAGCTGGCGATTTGTTTTGTCAAACTCCAAACGGCTTTGTGCCTTGTATTGATCAAGCTCTAATTCGGATTTCTTATAGTCTGCTTTCGTTTTTTGTTTTTTACCGATGGATTTGTATCCGTCAAATAAATTCCAGCTTAGTTGCGCTCCAACCGTGTAGCCATTGGCACTGGCATTGAAGATCTCTTTATCATAAAGCTCATAGCTTCCGAAAGCATTTAGCCTTGGCAGAAATCTCATCTTGCTCGAATGCATTAGTTTTTTATGGGCTTCCAAAGATTTTTCCATGGCCTGAATATCCTTCCTGCTCTCTGAGAATGAGGCTGATGCTTTATCCGAAACAACATTCTCTGTCAATTCCTCAGAAGGCTTGTATACTTTCGCTCCACCCTCCTCATTGAATAAAAATGAAAGGTAGTCAGAGGTGTTACGAACACTGCTTCGTGCATATAGTAATTGATTTTCTATTTCTGTCATACGGACCTGCATAGCGAGCAGATCCGATTTTTGAAGCATTCCCTGATTAAAATAATTTTCCGTGAGCTTAAGATTGGCTTTAGTTGCAATAATCGAGTTCTCTAACACTTTTGCTGTTTCGTAAGCAACTTGCAATTGCATGTAGGCTTTAGTGATATCCAGAACCAGATACTCGCGTGTCCGTTCAGTCTGCAGAGCATAGGCTTCCGATTTTGCCTTGGCTGCCTGTCTTTCCAATAGTCCATCCAGATTAAAGATGGGTTGAAGAACATCAATTCTGCTCGCGAAGTTTTCTGTCTTGTCAGGATTGTTCAGTAATTCAGGGTTAAAATCTGAAGCCGTGAGTCTTTCCTGGTTCAACTTAGAACCAAAGGCCATCAATGGATTTGTTGTAAATATGCCTGTATGCGAAACTGAAATGTCCGGCAAGAATAATGCATTAGATTGACGGTAATCTGCCTGTGCTGATTCGAAATTCTTTTGAGCGATTTTAATTTGCAGATTGCTCTCAGATGCCTTCTGAAGTGCATCCTGTCTTGAGAGCGGAATTGTGTCCTGGCCAAAGCCTTGACACGAAATGAATAAAAACCCCGAAATAGCAATAAATATGCTTCTTACCATACCTTTAATTTATTAGAGTACAAAATTAGTCCTCTAATCCGGCATGTACAGTAACAGATGTTACATTAGATTAAATACAGAGTAATAAAGGAAACAAGTTGAATGACTGAACTAATCCAAACTTGACATTAGATGTCGCAACTTATGAGCAGTCTATGCAAAGCACAGCTTATCAGTATAATTTCGGCTGATCACAAGTTAAAAGATACTCTTCTATTTCCCTTCCACTCTGAAAAATGTTCTTGTCGGTAAATGGATATCCCTCCATCGTCTGTCGGCACAGAATTTCATTACAAATTCTTTCATCTGCATATTCGGGGCGCTGTCTGAACTTCTTTTTCCCTCTCCAGTTTAAAATCGTTGCCAGAATGTTCGGAGCAGAAAGAACAATTTGCAAACTGCATTTTTCACATTCGAAAAAGTCGTCGATGTTTAGACGCATGCGGCCGGATTTTCCATTGAGACTGCATTCGGGACAGTTCCCGCTCCAGAAGGTTGAAATTTGAATTGCTCTTTTGTTTAAGTACATTTCTAAAAGTTTATTTAGTCATTATTCAAGACCCTACATTTAAATGGTCCTTTCTTAGTAATTAATTAGTGCTTTGGCACTGAACCCTATTCTCAGAAATGGAAATCTAAGAGTGGCATATTTCACTTCTAAAGGAAAGGTTCATGTCTAGCTCAGGGGTTTAAGTGCGGCTTAAGAGAATAAATGGAACATTATAATTACCGCTACAAACATACTAAGACAGCTAAGTAAAGTATCTGCGTCGTCGTGAAAAAATTGACTTACTTGGTGCCCATATATACTTTGCGTTAGTTGGAAGAATCTCTCCCGATATCCTGAATACAGCTTTTTGAACCCCAATTTACCGTTCATCATGTCCCAATAATTGAGCTGAATTTGTTTACAACACTAATTTTTACCTGATTCGCGAGTCACAAATTAATTCCCTAAGGGTAACCGATAAAAATTCAAATTATAAGGAATTCAATAGCCAAATTAATTGGCCCCTGATAAAATTTCTTGTTTTTGATATGGATATTTTACTATTTTTGAATGTGTTTCTCACACGTAAATCTGACCACTAATTAAAATTAAGAATTCCTTTGCATCAAAGACTGTATGGCATTTCGCTTTAACTGAGTTAATTAAATTATTGTTTACAAAATTGTTTTCAGTTCAATTCAGCAACATGTTCAACCTGGCAGCTAAAGTCCGGCTTATCTTTAGTCTCATTCAAGTTTTGCCTGCACTTGTAATTTCAAGTATGAAAATTGCATTCAGGGTAGATGACCGAATAAGATTTCCTAAACAGTTGTTTACTACCACGGAAAATCAATTTCCTGAAAGTTCTGTTTGGGCTCTTTGTGAAATGGTTTTCAATGAACAAATCTTCTCTGTATTTAATCAAAATAAATCCATTCTCAAGGAATATTAATCCACTAGTTATAATAGAACCAAAAAACTATAAAACTTATTCAAATTTTCAATCAGGTTTTTAAATCTTTCTACCGAATAACCTGCTTGAACCGACTACAAACCGTCAAATACCGTTACTAATCACATTGTCGGGACTTCATTTACCTAAGTGAACTACTGTTTTATAATGAACTATAACCAGTATTAATCACTGAAGAAATGAATTCTCTTGAAACACATCCGGGAGTGAAAAAACAGTATAGCATGATATATCAGCAAACCATGTTTGCAAATTAGATTAAAAAATCATATTGCAGAAAGATAGACTCAAGAATCAAAAAATATATTTCTAACCCCAAATAATAAGTCATGGAAACCTTTATTTTTATTGTAATCGTTTTAGCTGTATGGGCTATCTGGTTATACAATTCACTTCAAAAATTTGCGCAGGCGGTGCGCAGGCAATCAAGCAATGTACAGGTGGCTATAAGTAAAAAGCTATCTTTAATTAATCAACTCATTGACGCCGTTAAAAATTACCAGGAAGCAGAGCAACTTGTCCAACTCAAAGTATCTCAGGATAACACGGCATCAGCTTTATTGAATGCATACCAACAGTCAGGGAACACGCTTGCCAGTATTCAGGGACTTACTGAGCGCTTTCCAAATTTGAAAGCTAACGAACAGTATAAAGTCCTGATGGCAGATATTAAACAATGCGAATTAGATATTCAAGGTCAGAGGAGCAGGTATAACGATGAAGTTGAAAAATACAATAACCGCAGGCTAAAGATTCCTACTATTTTCATAGCAAGACTACTTGGATTTAGCGATGCACCCTATTTGGAATTTGATCACTCAGGGGCAAAGGATGTAACAAGTTTAAAAGAATTCAAAACCGACGATGGAGAACGTTTGTCTCAATTATTAAGCAATGCAGGAAGTAGCTTGAGCAAGGCCACCAAAAATATTGCAGGGCAGGCAAGCAATGCGGGGAAAATGATTGCAGATAAAATAAAGGATCAATCCACAGCTAAATACTTTTATCTAAGTCCCGGAGGTACCCCAAAAGGCCCCTTCACCCAAGCCGAATTGATTAACCAAAATCAGCAGACAGCATTTAGTTCTGATACACTAGTCAATAAATCAGGCACAGAAGAATGGGAACCCATATCTTCTCTAATCATGAACAACTCAGTCCATAACCATGAAAATAATCTGAGCAATTTATCTGACTCTCATAATGAGGAGCTAAGAAATTAAATTAGCTTATAATAATACTAAGTAAGTATTTCCGGCTAGCCGCCTTCCATTCTTGATGCCTTGTAACAGGAAGTAAAAATTGGAGGGAAAATTATAATTGCCTGAGCTAAGAATCAACTTTACCGCCAAACCATTAACCCACCTAAAAATAAATATATGAAAACAATGAAACATTCAATTTTTGTAATCTTATCATGCATTCTGGTAATTCAATTATCCATTGCTCAGGAAGTCTTAACTAATCAAAGTGTGCAATCTCTGGTATCAGCAAAAGTTGATCAGGGAATTATAATCAGTAAGATAAAAAGTTCCGAGAATACATTTGACCTCAGCACAAGTGGAATAATTAGCTTAAAACAAGCCAAGGTAAATGACAAAATTGTAGATGAAATGCTGTTGATTTCGAAGAGCCTGCCAGTTATGAAGAACGAAGATGTTATTGAAATGCAAAAAAATGGCATTTCAAAAAAAATTATTTTGAGAAAAATTAATTCAAGCGAGTGCAAATTTAATACAGAAACTGAATCTCTCATCGCGCTAAATGCTGCAGGAGTTCCGGAGGAAATTACAAAATTAATGATGGATCCTTCAACAAGCACCAGTCTCGGTGCAGGAAACTTAGTCGCCAAAAACATTGCGCCGCATCCACAGGATATTCCTGCTCCCAAATCACTACCGACTAGCGGGATATTCTATGAATCTTATGTACCCTCTGTATCGTACATCCAATTAGAGCCAACCACAACAAATCAGACAAGACAAGGAGGAGTTGGAGAGGCGATTGGGAATCATTATTCATTGGGTATTTCTGGAACTTCAACAAAAGTAGGCCTTTCAAACTCAAGTGCAAATACTTCAATAGAAGATGCACAACCGGTATTTTACTTTTATGTTGAAAGAGACGGAAAGAGTATCGATGAGGTGGTAGAAAGCACATCTGATGGAGTTGCGAGCCCAAATGATTTTGTCTTGGTTCAGGCAAAAGTGAATAAGCGCGGCAGAGAAATTGAAATCGCCAGAAAAAACTCATACGGAAATGAAACCGGTTTTGCAAAAGGTACCATCCCTTTTAAATTCAAAAAGGTAAATGATAGATTGTATAAAGTATATTTTGAAAAGGAAGTTCCTGCCGGTGAATATGCGTTTTACTATAACAAAGGAAGCGAACAGCGCAAGTCACTCAAACTTTTTGACTTTTCACTGCGAAATAATATTTCGAGAGCAGAATAATAAATCAAAGGTCCATTTTAAAATTGCAGACTAAAATTCCAGAGAAAAAACTATTCACTGTGAATAGCCTTCTCAAAACATGATTGAACAAATTTTGATTTAAATTCTGCTTGAACATACTGTACTTATAATAGTATGTGAATAATTGTCCCCTGCTAACCATCCAGTCGATTTGACAGGGGACAATTATTTTTCTCCTCTGTGAAATTAAAAATTAACCTGGTTGATTTTATTCCGATTCGACCTATTAGAAAAGGGAAGCAGAAAGCAAATTCATAATTAGCGAAAGAAAAACACAGTACGTATTCCCTAAAACACGAAAAAGAAAAAGATCGGGCTAAGCTTTACTAAAGAAATCAACCGACTTCTTTCCCAAAATCAGACCTCCGAAAACAAACCATCATCCAGATTGCTGTTACTAAAAATAGCGAAGGAGCAGGGTAATTTGCAAAGTTCAAATAGATAAATTTAATTTTTTCAATATTGGAATCAGAATAGGTAGATAATTGCAGCCAGCTTGTTGATTCGGCCAGATAAAGAATTCGAATCCATGTTTTAAACATGACGATGCTCGTTGTTAAACAGAAGCCAATAATAAAAGCGGGCAATTTTCGTCTCCAGGAAATCGGTGAAGCTAATAGCAATGAAATAAAAAGTATAGTAGGCAAATAACCAATACTCTTTGAGCTTAGCGGGGAGTACAGCAGCTGTGTACGGTTATTCTCATCCAGAAGTTTCTTATTGCCAATTCCTATTCTTGTGTCCAGTTCTTCATTGAGCTTATCAAATCTTACAAACCCATCCTCACGAAAATCGGAGAAGAGTTTTGTGGCAGTGGCTCTATAGAATTTTGCATACTCGTCCCTAAAAAAAGAAATAGGTAATGAGAAGAAAGCATAAAGCAATATTGCAGAAATGAAAAACCTGATCAGTGCTTTACGTTTTAACATCAACTCTCGGTTTATGCTCCTGACGTATAACGAAAACCCATAGGCCCAGAGAGAAAATAATAAAGAGTACCTGCCAAACTTCTATATGCATAGTTTCAAAAGCTTCCGGATAATATACTCCGGTGAGGTAAAGAGAAACAATTCTGATAAAATTTAGCGTGAATAGCATAAAAATTCCAATCAGCAAGCCACGCAATTTAATTTTCCAGGCCATTGGAAAAGCCAATACCGCGGAGCTAAATAATGCCATGGCCTCAACTGCATCGCATCCCTTTTTCACACTTATAGAAAACACAGAGGAGAAAACGGTATCCCCTTGAGAAACCGTATGCTGCCCTAATAAATTTAAAAGTTTACTTGAAATTATTGCATTCATTCCAACAATTTTCGGATGAATATGCTGAGCATAAAATGACGTAAACCAAAAAGCATAAAACAATGCCATCAATCCAATAAATCCAAACACAAAAATTAATACCGGACGTTTTTCTTTCCAGAATGATTTAAGAGATGAATCTATACCGGTTGAGGTCTGCTTCCTCTTTCTATCCTTTTTTTCTTTTGAATAGCCCATAGAAAATGATCCATGACAACATTGAAGATTAATGCAATGTATATCAAAGATCATTGAAAGCAATGATCTTTGTTCCTGTACCTTATCCTCTTCGTATAAAAAATACTCCTGCTCCTAAAACCAGGATTGAAAGTGCAATCAATCCCCATTCACTTAGTGTAGGAACGGAGTTAATTACATCGTCTTGCATAGTGAGTCTTGCCCGTGGCTCATCAGTTGCTTGCCAGCTTTGTCCATCGTCAAGACTTAACTCAGCATACACGTCAAAGCATGACATAAGTCGATAATTTCCGGAACCAATATCACTAAGAGTGATAACACCCGGGGAAACAAATGTTGGACTTTCGCGTATTTTTATTTTTAAGGGCAAAATGGTTGTGTCTGTCTCAACATTCATCGCCAAAAGTTCTGTGTCATACACACGGATAGGTCCAGAAGTAGATGAATGTGTAAGCTTCATCATAAGGTTTCCCGTTCCTTGTATGGGAATTGTCGTACTGCCATCAAAGTACTCTGCCGTAAAATCACATGCGAAAGATATATTAGCACTCCCTGATACAGGTGGATGAGTGCCCGGGGAAAAATTCCTAATCGAAAAATTAGAAATCTGTGCGGTTGAGTTTTTAAATATGCTTATAGCACTCCATTTTTTCGGAGGGAAATAAACAGTTGGAGTCGGAGGAATGGTATCATTGGGTACAACTACATCTTCGTGAGGTATGGCATTTTTAAATTTGACAAGGAATGCATCCCAGGTTCCTCCTCCAAAAGCAGGTTGAAAACCTCCTGCAGAAGCAATACCGGTCGTAGCATAAGACCATCCGGAAAGATATAAATCACCCAAAGGACTTATGCTTAGGTGTGACTCTTCCTCATGTACAGTACCATAATATGTTCCGATGACCCGTAAGCCTGAGGGTAAAAAGCCGGCAATAAAATTATTTTCAGAGCCAATCAAACTTGATTGATAACCCATAGGAGTAGCAATTACATTTCCTACGTTCGGGCTGTAAGAATCGCCAATCAGAAATACACGATCCCACGGATCAACGGCAACATCAGACCCTTCTTCGATGGCAGTGCCGCCATAATAGGTTCCCCAGAGGCGATTACCTGCGGCATCAAACTTCACGAGATAGGTATCGGTGAAACCACCAAAGCTACTCTGAAAACTACCAAAGGTAGAAATACCTGAAGTGCTTTGAGTACTACCTGCAATGTAAACGACTCCTCCTGCTCCCGTGGCAATTCCATTGCAATCTTCCTGTTGTACTCCTCCATAATAAGTAGACCAAAGCCGAACTCCGTTGTTATCGAATTTTGCAATCATGGCATCCTGAAATCCAGCAAGTGAAGTTTGGTAACTCCCCGGAGACGCAATTCCGCTTGTACTTGATGTACCGCCACACACAACGATGTTTCCGGAAACATCTACTGAAATATCAGTCAGGTAATCCTGATCAGTTCCTCCGTAAAAAGTTCCCCATTGCCTTACTCCTGCATTATTAAACTTTACAAGGAATCCGTCGGCAAAACCAGCACTTGTTGCTTGATGTGAACCTGGCGTAGAGATGTCAGTCGTACTCACCGTATAACCCGTAAGGTATACGTTTCCCGCCGGATCTACTGCCACACTTTGGCCAAGTTCAAAATCGGAACCCCCATAATAAGTAGCCCAAAGTCTGTTTCCTGATGCATCAAATTTTACGAGGTAAGCATCCGTTGTACCATTAAATGTATTTTGATGGGATCCGGCCGTTGCAATAGAGGTTGTACTCGAAGTATAACCACACATATATACGTTTCCTGAAGCATCTGTTTTGACTGCATATCCATAATCAGATCCTGAACCGCCATAATAGGTCCCCCAGAGGCGATTTCCAGCAGGGTCAAATTTTACCAGAAAGGCATCATAGCCACCGCCATTGGTCGTTTGAAATGCTCCACCGGAAGCTATTCCTGTGAGGCTTTCCGACTGACCTGTCAGGTACACATTTCCCATTGCATCCGTGGTAGTATTGAAACCACCCTCCAGAAGGTTACCTCCATAATAGGTGCCCCACAAACGAATGTTCTGAGCTGTTCCATTAAAATAACCACCCATAACAAGGGCGAGGATAAAGAGTGCTTTTCTCATAAAACTTTAATTAGCAGATTGGAGTTCGTTGAATAAATGTAGATTAAAAACAATATCAAAACAATCATTGAGAAAAATATTTTCGTAAAACCATTATGGATACTGGCTTTAAAGGGGGTTCCAATTCTGAAAACGGGCCCCTGCCGGGAAGCCGATATCGGGTAAATGGGATCTTGGGGTTAAAAATATGAGGAATCTATTAACTGTCTAACTTGAATGTTTATCAACTATAAGAGAATTGAAATCCGTTCGGGAGTATAGTGAAGATTTCAAACTTCCCCCGAAATGGGTTTTCGTCCATAGGTAAACCATTCGAGAATACTGATCGCCAGTAGCAGCCAAAGAAGTCCGAAGGAATACCCGACCAGATCATCGCTTAAATAATGAACTCCTAAATACAGTCTGCTAAAACCAAGCAAAAGGATGAATACTATCGAAAAGCCTGTCCACCAAACTTTCGTTTTCATTTTTGGTGAATAAAGAATCAGACTATAAAACAGAAAACCATAAAAAGCCACTGCTATCATAGCATGGCCACTTGGAAAGGAGTATAATCACTCTGTATAATAGGCAAAGCCATCCGGGCGTTCCCGATGAAAAAACAATTTTCCGGAAAAAATAGTATGTCCTGCTCCAGTCAAAGAAATTACTAATGAAAGGATATAGATAAATTGCTTGATGAAACTAAATAAGATAATTGAACAAATGGAGAAGTAACATGACTTCCGGATTATTTGAAAAATAATCTGCCGGAATCAAGCAATGATAATCCACCTGTTTGATTTTCTATCAATAAGTTTGAATAGAAGTAAGTCGGAACTAATATTGAGAAAGTCAATATTGTGAGATTGTGATTTAATCAACTAAAGGCATGAATCATTTTAAATTACCTTTAACGCATGAAGCTCACTAAAAAAACAGCTAAGTCGATAAGATTTTCACACATCCTATTGGCAATCCTCATGCTTATTAATTTTTCTTGCCTTACACCGGTTCGGGATTTTAGAAAATATTCTATGCCGCTATCGCCCGACTACTCTAATACGAATTCATGGGCTGCGCTTCCCGACAAAAAAGACAGCGCAGATGCCATTCCTCTAAATTCCAATGTAAAAGACAATCAAGCAGAGGCCGCTGTAGATGTGTTTTATATTCATCCTACGCTTGACTTTAGCGGGAGAGGTTGGAATGGGGATATACAAAACGAAAAACTGAACAAACGAGTAGATAAATACCCCATACGATTTCAGGCAAGTGTGTTTAATGGTTCCTGTAAGGTGTATGCTCCACGTTATAGGCAAGCTACTCTTTACTCTTTCACCAAAAGAGGAAAGAAGAACGGAGATAAAGCCCTGGCACTTGCGTATTCTGATGTTAAAAAAGCCTTCCAATATTATTTGGAGAACTACAATGAAGGCAGACCATTTATTATTGCTTCACACAGTCAGGGAAGCCGCCATGCGTATATTTTACTCAGTGATTTTATTGAATACAATCCTTTACTAAGAAAACAACTGATTGCTGCTTATACTATCGGCTTCCGAACGGACACTGTTTTTGCCAACATCCCACGTTGTGATTCTGCTTCACAAACCGGTTGTCTCGTTAGCTGGAACACCTATAAATGGGGGAAAGTCACAGAGAACGAATACTTAGGTTCGAATTATTATTGCGTCAATCCACTGATCTGGAAATGCGACACAAGCTATTGCGGTACGGAATTAAATCTTGGCGGCCTGCCAAGAAGATTTGACCGGATTGATGAAAACGTTTCAGACGCAAAAATCCAAAATGAAATCCTCTGGATACATAAGCCAAAAAAAAGAGGCTACTTTCGAATTGGAAAGAATTTTCATGTGAGTGACTATAATTTATTTTATTCGAATATTCGGGAAAATGTTCAGACAAGAATAGAGGAGTATTTCAGAACCTCATCAAAAAACTCTATCGGTAATTAGATAGAACAAATTATTTATTCCCCGCATTAAGTATGTAGCAGGCAATATTGAGTGTTCTTTCTATGCTGAATTGAGAAATTGTGCGTAGTCTTTTCGTAAAGCTCTGAAAAGAAACAGACCGTTCATGGATGTACAACCTGAATTCCTATAGTTATATTATTCTCCAGAATAGAAAAGTCGGAAGACTCAATGATGCCGTCACCATTTAAATCCTCATGATAATACCCGGACTTATAATGTTTCACTTCATTTTCCCAGTGAATGATATCGGATTCGTCAATAATCCCATCCTGAATGCCGGGGGAAATTCCGCTAATGTCTCCGCTCCATAAAGCCCATGTTCCGGAAGAAAGCTCTATCATATTATTTCCGAAGGCAGACCTTGCAGAGTCAATAAAACTATACTGATTCGAC
>Ga0154020_10001800_pt1 | contig 26303 bp, 41 predicted proteins | sample Klosneuvirus_201_FD_109709 | JGI IMG/M metagenome (GOLD analysis project Ga0154020, IMG submission 109709) | Active sludge microbial communities from wastewater, Klosterneuburg, Austria - Klosneuvirus_20160825_MG | ecosystem: Engineered > WWTP > Aerobic digester > Activated sludge | place...
AGCTGGACCGGCCGACCCGGTGAAGAAAAGTCGGCGCAAGAATCAGAAGGCCGCACGGGCAATCACCCGTCGCGCGAACAAGCGTTGACTCGCCGTGGTTCGCGCCCTGTGGCTCCTCGGACTCCTAGCGGTCGTCGCGATCGGCGCCCTGATCGCGTTGGTCAGCAGCCCGCTCCTGGCGGTCATCGCGATGATGGCGTTGCTGAACTACATGCATTCAGTGGCACGGGAGATGGCACGGCCGGATTGACTGCCAAGCCAGAGCCGACACCGCCGCCGAAGCCAGAAACGGTCAAAGCACAGTCACTGCAGGAATGGTTTCACAGCGTCACGCTGGTTGGAGCCGGCACCTACATTCTGAAGTGGTTTGGCACCGCGACGGCGATGATTACCGCGCTGTGGTTCATGGCCCAGCCGACTGTCGCCAGTTATGTCGAGGGCACCGCGGCCGCCTACTTGACCAGCAACGGCTATCTGAACTTGGACGGCACTCGCAAAGTGTTCGTCAACGAGGGCATGGTCAACATGGCGCAGGTCGGCGAGATCAACAAGAAGCTCGAACTGTCGGCACAAGAGTTCAAGATGCTGAAGGAGAAGGTCGAAGCATTGAACGGCAACGACATTCGCAACGCCGAGATTCTGCGCAATCTGGAAAACAACTCCAATAGTCAGGAGCTGTTTAACCAAACGCTGTACCAGTTCTTGGCCCAGCAGGCGCGCCAGAACGCCGGTCAAGCGCCGCTGCCGTTGCCGCCAGCGGGTTCAATGCCGCTGGCCCCGCCGATCAATCCGATGCTGCCGCTCGGCCCCAACGCTTTCGGTCAGTAACAGCTGTCGGCTTGCTTCTCAACTCGGTGCGTAAATAGTGCGCATCGAGTTGTTTTGTCTTCGCAGGAGAAAAGCCATGAAGGGTAAGTACGAGGAACGCGATAAGCCAGAAGATAAGTTGCCTTCTGACGGGCCACGGTGGAAGCAGTTTACGATGGCCGTACCGCTGGTCGAACGCCGCATCACCCGCTGGCAGGGTCTGCTGATCTTCCTCGGCTTGCGCAAAGAGCTGGGCAACCGCAAGTATGTCTCGTTCGGCATCACTCTGCAGGGCGACTTGTTGGTCGGTTCGCATAGTCTGCGACTGCTGAGCGAAGAGCAGTGGGAAGCCGAGCGCAGCCGAGTTGCTGCAGATGGTTTTGTGCTCGAGTCTAAGCCGACACGATCCGGCGCAGTCGCCAAGGCCGCCAAGTTCGCTCACTGAGGGATGCTGTCATGCAACGTCGAGTTTATTTCTTCTGCGGCACCAGCGCGGTCGGTAAAACCACTCTGCTGCAATCGCTTGATCCAAAGCGTTTCCTGATCGAGTCGCTGTCAGCGCGTACACCGCGCGCCAAGTTGGGTAATCCCAGCTTCTCTGATCTGATTGCCGACCATGAGTTGGCATTCAAGCATCAACAGTTCGTCTTCGATTTCTTCGTTGACGAAATCTACAACATACTGATGCGCGAGTCGCGTTCCCAGACCGATGATAGGGCGCTTGTGTTTGAGCGTTCGCTGTGGGACGTTGCTGGCTACACTTCGGCATTTAAGCTGGGAGGTTTGCTGCAACTTCAAGCTGACGTAGTCAGCGGCTTCGATCACCAAATTCAGCGTGGAATATGGCCGCAGCGAACTAAATGGATACAGCGGATCGTTCGCTTCGAGATCGATCCGAAGATCCCTTACGCCGAGGACCCAGCGCGGCCCAATGCCGCCATTCGAGATTCGTGCGACGTATCGCTGACCAACATGTTGCGATGGCACAACGATACTACCATCACTCCCGAGCAGATGCTCAGGCTAGAGGAGGAGCTTAGCCATGACGACAATGAGTAACGAGCGGATCGAAAAGTGGATCGAGGCTTGCGAAGACCCAGCCGGCAAGGCAGCGCTGCAAGAATTACTCCACCTCAGAGAGTCGGAACGGGAGCGCGCAAAGCTGTTCGAGTCCGTTAACGCGCACGTCATGCTGGACATCGAAACGCTCGGTACGTTGCCCGACAGCGCCGTCACCGCAATCGCTGCCATGCAGTTCAATCCATATGCTGGCGACCCTGGCTATGACCGGGCTCTCAACTGGAACCCGTGGTGCACCGGCATAGACCTGTTCGATTCACTGATGCAGGGATTGGTGATCTATGAGGAGACGGTCAAGTTCTGGCGCAAGGTCGATCCGGAGGTGCGTGATTTCCAACGTCAGGTCATGCGCAATGCGCCGCCGCTACGCGAAGCTCTGCTGAGCTTCAATGCGTTCATCACTGACGTTAAGCGGACGACTGACATGCCGGTGGTAGTCTGGTCGAAGTCGCCGCAGTTCGACGCGGCCATCTTGCGCAACGCCTATCGCGCAGTCGATCTGGAGCCGGCGTGGGGTTTCCGCAACGATGAAGACGTGCGCGCACTTTATCGGTTGGGCAAGATCAACGAGCTGGATGACGTGCCAGACATGCTCAAGCGAAAGTGGCGCAAACACGCTGTCACCTCTGATGTCTGCCAACAGGCATACCTGGTCTCGCTGGCTTTCAGTCGCCTGCGTTAATAGGACGTGTTCAAGCATACATGCCAAAGGAGAAGTGAAATGGCAACTCAAGCAGCGACCGTGCCAACATTGGTTGGCGGCACCGACGTTTCCACCACCGGTCAGAACGACGAGCAGTACTTTGCCGAAACCGATCTGCCGCCGCATCCGTATCAGGCCATTGCGGCTCAGCCGGCTTCGCAGAAGGAAGTGTTGCTGCGTGAAATGCGCGAGCGTGCTGCCGAAGTGCGACAGGCGCTGATTGCGCGTCAAGCCGAAGGCGATGCCGACATGGCCCAGCTCGACGCGACGCATCGCCAGATCATCGCCGATGCCGACACGCAGATTGCGCAGGTGGATGAAATCTTGCTGCGACAGACCGAGCTCAAAAGCCAGCTGATCACTCGCATTTCACGCGCCGACGAACTGCGCGGCAAGTCGGCCAACGATCTCAAGTCGCGGCTGGCGAAGGACAAGTCGCTACTGCAACAGCAGCTGGACGGCTACGAAGCCATGCTGAAGGTGTTGGAAGCCAACGCCAAAGCCGCCCGCTAAACTAATCGCCGTCGGCTGGAAACAGTCGGCGGCTTCATGGCGTGATGCCTTAAATTAACAGGAGAAAAGTTATGGGCGAAAAATTCAGAATCACGCGAGAGATTGGGATAGATGCGGGCCATCGCGTGACCTATCACGGTTCCAAGTGCCGCAATGTACACGGGCATCGCTACACTATTCAGGCAACTTGTGAAGGAGAGTTGGCTGAGGCAGGTGAAGAGATGGGCATGGTGATGGATTTTGGCTTCCTCAAGGAAGAGATGATGGCCGAAATAGACCAGCCATGCGATCATGGTTTCATCTGTTGGTCCAAAGATACCGAAGTGCTATCGATGTTTGGTCGGCAGGACCTTACTGCGAGCGAGCTGACCGCCTTGTCGGCAAGACACTACTTGGATCTGCGCAGCGCAAGTAGTAGCATTATGAAGCTGTACGTCGTCGATTTTGTGCCGACAGCGGAGAATTTAGCCAAGCATTGGTATGATAGATTGGCTCCTCGCGTTGCTTTTCGATCCGAAAAACGCGCCAGTCTGGCCCTATTAAAAGTTTGGGAAACGCCTAATTGTTCGGCGGAATATCCACCACCCCCGTCGGAGCTACGTCGGTGATCGAATATCTCAAGTTCTGGCTGGCCCAGTCCATTGTCGGCTTTGTCGTGGCGCTCGCGTGGCTGGTCTTTCTGTCGTTGCTGATGCTGATACCATTGGCAATCAGCCACGTTATAGTCCGACGCAGAGTGCGTCAGGAGTTGTTGCGCGAACTGGCTCGCTTCGATGGCCGGGATGACAATTGGCGCAACACAGTTTGGCTGCTTGACAGCTTTAGACGCGACGAGCAGCCGCTATTCGCTAAAGAACTGCTTCGGTTGAAGAATAAAGAGCTGGTTGAATACCGGACAGCAGAGAGGGATAGATCTCGTGAAGTACGCTTCTCGCCTGCTGGCCGGGCCAAGTACGTTAAACCAGCCCAAGCATAAGGGCGCACCGCCACCCGACGAGCGAGAAGTGCTCGATGCCATTGCGGCACGGTCCAAGAACATCGCTCGCGAGCAAATGCGGGCGAAGAAAACTGACTTGCAAACATCAACGCGCATTCCATCCGATGGAGAATCCAATGACTAGTTATGCATCTGAGGACATCCTCGCAACTTTGCGCAGCATCGTTGCGCTGGACGAAGCCGACGGGCACGACTTGAAATGGGAACACGCTGCCGAAGCAGTCAAACTAGCCTCGGATGCGCTGTCGCGAGTGACATCTGCCTCGACCCAGTTGACGGTGCAAGATTTGCACGACGGCGATGAAATCAGTCGCATGGCTGACGCAATTGATCTGGCGCGCTACGGCCAGCTCGAACGCAGTCGACCGTTCGATCAGGCCGATCGCCCATCTCGCGATTACGCTTTCCGCTTAGCCAAGGCGGCGTGGTTGAGCATACCGTTGCCGAACTACAGGCATCGTAAGCGGGGCAGCATCTACGCTATAGTTGGCGTCGGCAGGATGCGACCGAGTCTTGGTTCGAGATAGAGCGGGGGAGGGCCCATCGATACGTCGAAGTCGGTAGATATGCACGATGTTGTAGTCTATCGCGGCAGCGGCGATGGTTTGCTGTGGGTGCGGCCAGTAGAAGAGTTTACTGACGGGCGCTTCGAGCCGTTCAAGTTGGACGATGTAGAGAAGTCAAAGTCGAGCAAGCGTAAACACGGCTGGCTCGATCCAAACTCTGCGCCACGCGATGGCACTATGTTGCTGCTGAAGGTGCGCAAGAAGCCCGGCGACGAAGAGGTGTATGCGTCGTTCTATGACGACGAGGAGCCTTATGTCACCCTCGGCTTCAACAACCAGCTCAACACCGGCGAAGCCGATTGGCAGTTTGTCGGCTGGGACTGGTCGCACGATTGCTTCACTGACGGCAAGGGCGAAGTGATTGGCTGGGCGCGGTTTCCTGAATTGCAGCCAAAACCGCCAGTTAGCGAGAAGCCGCAAGCCGATGTCGAGCGTGAGCGCAACGAACGGCTGAGCATCAGCCCAATCAAGGATTGAGGCCATGCCGGTCGCGGAGAATGCACCGTGTCCCGAGTGCAATGGCGGTGGGCACAACCTCCACGGTGTTGGGCTGTGTTTATATTGCGACGGTCGCGGTTTGCTGAAATACGCCAAGCCGGTCGGCCAATGTCCTGCATGTAACGGCACCGGCAGTGACGAGAATAGCGTTAGCGGTGTTTGTGCCACCTGCTCTGGCACAGGCAAAGTGCGGTTGCCGGTTGGCGGTTCAGTCGGCGTGAAGCGGGATAGCCCGCAACAGCCAGCGATGCGGCCTAGTTCGCAGGAGAAGATAGTTGCAGCGGCGCTGCTAATCAACGGCGTCACCTTCAGTATACCGCAGCCGGCGCGGCATCACACCATCATGCACTCAATTGATGGCCTGGTCGATCAGGAGAAGGTAGCGCGCGGCCAGCAGGGCTTCCTGACTAGCCACGGCCGCTTCGTCAATCGCGTCTTCGCGCGCGACATCGCTTATCGTGCCGGACAAGATCCCAAGCAAACCGGCGGCCGCAACAATCCCGAACTATTCAGCGAGGATCTCTGGTAATGCGCGCGTTATTCGGAAATGATTTCTACGGTGCCATCAAGACTGTGGTTTTTCTACGTTGCAGAGATACCGATGATCTCTCCAAGCTAGTCTTTGGTGAAGTTGCTGTCGGCAAAGATTATATCCATTGGATCGAGGCTGATGGCGTTGTCAAACGTTATCCTATTGCAGATTTGCCGCCGGTTATACAGCGGATGCTGCTGGGTGGCCTAACCATGGTGTCTGGCGATAGGGATTTACTTACGCCAGAGCAAGTGCAGCAACAAGTAGCCAATCTAGCCCGGCTAGAGCAACGCAGGAGAGATTGGAATGACCAGCCCATCCCTAGACTTACACGAGAGTGACAAAGAGTTCGCTGAGGTGATTGCTTGGCTGGATCAAACTGATCAGATGATTAAACAGGACATCAACGGCTATATCGAGCTGTTGCCCAGCCAGCGTAAGCGCCGAATGCGTGACGCTTCGACAATCGACGCCGCGACAGCCAAGCGGCTGCGTAAGATGGAAAAGCTACGCCAGCAACAGGAGCGCCCAACATGAAAGCCTACCACGACCTACTGAAACACATCCTGGCGCACGGCAACATGCGCGGCGACCGCACCGGCACTGGCACGATCAGCTGTTTCGGCTTGCAGTTCCGGCACGACCTGAGCGAGAGCTTTCCGTTGCTGACGACCAAGAAGGTGCCGTGGAAAGCTGTGGTGGTCGAGTTGTTGTGGTTTCTGCGTGGCGGCACCAACATTCGCGATCTGCTGGAGCAGGACGTGCATATCTGGACTGACGACGCCTACCGCATGTACCTGCGCTACATGAAGGGGCATGGGCCGGACTTCACCTACGTTGACAAGAAGACGTTCGAAGACCGCATCCTGACCGACTTTCCGATTGGTTTTGCCAAGCAGTTCGGCGAACTGGGCCCAATCTACGGTGCGCAATGGCGAACCTGGAATGGCACCGAGCTGGATCAGCTGACAATTGCGGTTAATCGGTTGCGCAAGGATCCCGAAGGACGGCGGCATATCGTCACGGCATGGAACCCAGCACAAGTGGATCAGATGGCGTTGCCGCCGTGCCATTGCTTCTTCCAGTTCTACGTTGCCAACGGCAAGCTGTCTTGTCAGATGTATCAGCGCAGCGCCGACACCTTCTTGGGTGTGCCGTTCAACATCGCCAGCTACGCTCTGCTGACGCATATCATTGCGCGCGAGCTCGATCTGAAAGTCGGCGAGCTAATCATCACGTTCGGCGACGTGCATATCTACAAGAATCATCTGCCGGCTGTGTATGAGCTGTTGCAACGCGATCCGTTGACGCCACCGCAGCTGCAGATGTTCCAGCCGCGTGAGTCGTTCAACGAGTATCTGTCGTCGGATTTTCAGCTGAAAGACTACTTCAGCCATCCGCCAATTAAAGCTGAGCTGTCCGTCGGGACCTAGGAGTGTGAGATGAAGCGGCGAGATTTTCTGCGTGGCGCAAGTGCAGTCGCCCTGGCAGCCACGTTACCGGTGCCGAAGTCTCTGGCCGAACTCCCAAACATGGGAGTGGCGACAACCCATGCCTGTACCGCTACAACTATCCCTACCGCTAGCGGCTGCATCGCACCGAATACAGCAGTAACAGAGCTGGAGATGGATTATCTGGCGCAGGAGTTGCGCACCATCTCGGGATTCGTCAAGCGCTGCGGCGAACCGTGGTATCGCTACAAGGCCGACTTCGCTGTCACCGTTGAAGCCGATGGCGTTAATTCAGGGTACAAGTTGGAAGCTAGCCCGTTCACTCGAGTGATGGAACTCGATTCAGAAGCCATGGTGCTGGTCCAGACCAAGTAGGAGAGCAGTATGCTTAGAGGTCGCAACTACGTCCCGCCACCGCGCCTCGGTCAGCTGGTCGGCGCCTACTTGTCCAAGCAGTCGTGCCCCGGCTACATCGTCGCCGAGTTTGTTACCACAGCCGGAGAGAAACGCTGCATCGTTGAGGTCGGCGAAGACTACCCTGACTACGAGGGTCTGTTGCGCGTGACAACCAGCAGCAATCTAGTGCTGTTTGGTCCGCAGACGGTCGAGCTGCAACCGGTGATATTCGGCCACTACAACGTCGGCAAACAGGTGCAGCGCAAGGCTGGCAGCTACAACTTTGTCGGCGTTGTCGTTTGCGCTTTCATGTCGTTGAAGGGCAAGTTAAAGTATGTCGTCGAGGCGACCGGCGAGGGTTTCAAAGGCCGGCTGCACATCTTTACGCCGAACGAGCTAGAGGAACACGGGCATGCCGAGACGTGATTCCCTGTGCGGTATCAGCTTGATGGCGCTGGCCGCAGCAATCGTACCGCCCAGCATCGCCATCTATGAGTTTGATGGCGGTACCATTCGTGTTCCAGCCGACACAGTCGTGACTGAAATGCATCTAATCGACGGTATTCGGTCTTTTCGACTTCATCGCGATTATTGGAGTACTGTTAGTTATGAAGAGTGGCGGCGTTCGGTGATTGGCATCGAGATATTCAACGGCGAGATGGTGGAGTACAAACATGCGCGTTCAGCTTAAACATTTCGGCTTTTTCCTTGCGCGGGATTTTGAACGGTCGTGCGGTTACAAGCTGATGCTGGGACTGTTCGGCCGCAACTACCTGCGGCCATACGATTCTCTGTATCGGTTGCACATTCAGCTGCATTTCAGCTGGATACTCGGCTTTCGCCATTGGATCGAAACTTATCCGGCATGGATGGAGGAGCCAACAGCGTTGATTGAGTATGCTTACTCGACGGCGGTGCACGACTATCGCTACCGCAACCGCATTGCACCGCGTGAAGCAGCAGAGTATGACGTACTAACGAGATTTCGACACTACTTGGGAATGCCAAAAGCGGCGACGTAAATGAAGGTCATTGGCGGCGACACCTGATCGGCGTCGATCAACTCTAACAGAGAGGACAGTCCACATGTACGGCGATAACGGCGGCACTGAAAACGAAAACAGCGACCAGGAAAACGGCGGCAATACGGGCAACGGCGAAAACGGCGGTGCCGGCAATGGCAACGAATCGCAGAAGCCGCAGGACGAGACCGAACAGCCGGCGAATGACGGCGTTGGCGACGACGAAAACGACAGCGAAGGCGCCGACGAAAACGACAGCGAAGGCGCCGACGAAAACGACAGCGAAGGCGCCGACGAGACTGAATCGGAAAGCGCCGACGACGAGGAAGACGACGACGACGAGGAAGACGACTACGACGAGGAAGACGACTACGACGAGGAAGACGACGACGACGAGGAAGACGACGACGACGAGGAAGACGACGAGTAGTACCACCTGGAAGTTGCATCGTTAAGGTGGGAGAGGGAGGCTTGTTCCTCCCTCTTTTTATCTGCTGCCCGGCGAGGAGGCACAAGTCCTCCACATTGCCAAACCCGTCAAATCGAGGCAAAAGCGCAGGCAACCCTGCCTGCCTGCTGTGCGTAAATGAAGGGTACGCGGCGCATAAGTGTCGCGCTGCAACGCTTATCGGTTTCAAACCTGGAAGGAAGACCAAGATGACCACCACCAAGAAGGCAGCGAGCCCAATGGAGTTGACGCCAATCGGACTGATTCTGCCGCCCGGTTCGGCGTTGACGCTGCGCTACAAGGCATATGCCGCGTCGACTGCCGAGTTCATCAACCTGGATGATCTGACACAGCTTCCGCTGGTTCGTTCGGGCATGTTCGTCAGCTGCGACCTCTATATTTCGTTCAATCTCGATCCTGTGTCGCTTTCGCTGCTGATCGAAGACTACGAAGAAGCCGAAACCGAGTCGGATGAAGATGACGAGGACGAAGACGAGGACGAGGCGCCGCGCAAGGAGACCAAGCGTCAGAAGGCCAAGCGACTGCGCGAGGAAGCCAAGGCGAAGAAGGAAGCTGCAGCATCGGCGGTTGTTTCGACCGGCACTGCCAGCAAACCGAAGCGCTACATCGTCAACGACAGCACCGAACTGGTCACCGACGGCTATCATCACGCCACGCTGGTGGTGCGCGATGCAGCACGGGTTCCAGTCGACGGCCAGTCGATGACGACGCAGATTCGCGAGTCGAAGGAGTACCTGGCGAAGGCCAAACTGGGCAACAACGCCGTCACGCTGTCGGCCTACCTGGATCGCATGGCCGAGCAGCTGTCGGAGGCCAACCGCGAAGTCAGCGTGGACAACCTCAGCGGTTTGCAGGATCCGATCACGTCGGCACCAAATCTGGACGCGCTTGCTGACGCCGAGCAGGCTGGCGCAGCACGGGCCGCAGCCAACGCGCCGGGTCATCGCGCCACGCTGATTGCGAACTATATGGAGCGAGTGCAGAAGCTGCAGAAGACGTTGTTCCCGGATGCCGACGACATCGAGTTCGATGCCATCGACAATTCCGAGGCGACGGCAGAAATGCGCAACGCAGCATACAATGCGTTCGCCATGGCATACGCCAGCACGGTCGATCATATCGACGTTTCAGCGGCGTAAATAGTTCGCGAGAGAAACGGGCCGGAGCTCAAAACTCTGGCTCGTCTTACTATCCAAACCACAAAGGAACGATACCATGACTAAAGCCAAGAAGCATTTTAGCGCCGCCAACGAAGCGATTGAACTGTCAGCCGCTCAGCGGGAAGACATGCTGCAGGAGGTGGAAAACCATGTGCGCGGTATGCTGAAAGCTATGCGGATCGAACCTGACGATCACAACACCGAAGGGACGCCGAAGCGCGTCGCCAAGATGTTTATCAACGAGATATTCCGTGGCCGCTTCGAGAAGCCGCCAGCGCTGACAGCGTTTGAGAACGTCAAGAAATATGACCAGATGATTATGGTCGGGCCAATCGAAGTCGAGTCGACTTGCGCGCATCACCTGCTGCCATTTCGCGGTTCGGCCTACATCGGTATTCTACCCGGCAAAAAGGGCAAGCTGCTTGGCCTGAGCAAGTACGCGCGTGTCGTCGAACACTTCGCCCGGCGGCCGCAGATTCAAGAAGAGCTGACGCAACAGATCTTCGACTATCTGTTGGAGCAGACCAAGCCGGATGGTTTGGCGGTGCGGATCATTTCACAGCATCTGTGCATGTGTCAGCGCGGTGTTGGTCATCGCCGCTCGCATATGACGACGATGCAGTTGCACGGTAAGCTGCGCATTGAGTCGGCCAAGGCCGAGTTCCAGCGCGAGTGTTTGAGCTTGGAGGGTCACGGCGATGCGTAAGCTATTGACATTGAGCAGCGGTAGGGTTGTTGAAGTTTCACCATTGACTTACGGTGAATGGATGGCCCTTGATCTTTGGTCGGGCGCTTCCGATATGGAGTTCGAAGCTTGGCTGCGCGCGAACAAACTAGACGACCCTAACGACTTTGTCGAAGAGATGTTCGATGAAGGAGCGTCTTTTGCATTAGCCTTCGAGGAACGTGAGCCGCTGTACTTTCGTTTGGAACCTGGAGGTGAATGGTTGCCATACAGTTTGGCTAGGGCCCACAGTAAGCGTAAATCACGCCCGCAAGAGCTGAAAGAAGATTACGTTGAACCGATACTACGTGGGAGATAATTATGCGTAAGAAGTTGGTATTGATGCCCGGCAAAGTGGTAGAATTGTCACCGCTATCGTACCGCGAATGGATGGCAGTCAACATCTGGTCGGGCGATCCAACCGATGAATACAAAGCTTGGCTGGAGCACAACAAGTTCGTCGATGCGAACGAGATTGATCCGACCGTGCTGGAAACATCGCACTTGATATTGTCGCAGTCGAGACATTCAGCCGGCGTGTTGGACGAGATGGAGTTCCGCAGTGCGCCGGATCAGCCGTTTAAGTTGTACAGTGCGCGCAGCCATTCGGCCAAATCTGTGCCCAGCCGTCTGCGCAACGGTGCTCCCGTCCCCGCGTATCGCGGCAAGTGAAATCGAATTATCTGAGGGTGTCATGCCAGTAAATCACAACGACTACGTCTATCGTTTCTGTCTATGCGGTTATGTTCCACTGCGCAATGACACCTCTGCGCTATGGGTGCGATACAAGAGTGGTCATGAGCAGGCTAAAGCCGAGCCGATCATCACTTGCGTAGCGACTGAAACTGGCGCCTACGTGGACACTCCGAACCGCGAGCTGTACTTCGATCGCGCGTTCGCCACGTCGAACTCGGCGCGGCCGCTACGCAACTGGGACGAGTGTATTCACACCGGCTTCCTGTATCACACCGGCAACGACTATAGCTGCGACCGGCTGATGATAAATCATACAGCGTTCTCGGCGCGCGAGGAGGAGATGGCGCTGCGCACTGGTTGGCTGGATGAAATCCAGACCGATAAGATTGTCATCTGTGACAGCGGTGGCTTCCAGCTTCGTTCCGGCAAGGAATTTTGGATCGATCCCGAGAAGCTGACCGAGTTCTATAACGACAACGTGGACGAGGGCGTTACGCTGGACGTGCCGATCCCCACCTATGATCGCGACCTGCTGAAACGCATGTTGAAGATCCAGGCCAAGAACTCCAAACTTATCTTGTCGGGCTTGGACAAGAACGTTCGGCTGATGAACGTGGCGCACGGTGTCGATTATTCCGACTTTATGTTTGTGCGTGAGCGGTTGCACGAAGACGAGCGGATGGATATTTTGTGCATCCCGTCGTCGGTGATCATCCCCGACATCAAGTCGATTGATCGCTTGGCCTATCACTTGACGCACGGGCAAACCTACAAGCAGTATCATCTGCTGGGCGTCTACAACACGACATGGCTGTCGCTGGCGATCAAACTGGTCACCGAATGGAACAAGCAAGTGAAGCAGCCGATACTGCTGACATCGGATGCGTCGTCGTCAATCTACTCCGCCAGCACGTTGCGTTGGCACAAGCAGGTGGTGCCGTATCGCTCGGTCAGCCGGTGGCCGATTGGTTTCCAAGCACCAGCGATTGGGCGAGCATTGCTGCCCAGCAAGACGTTGTCGTGTCCGTGTCCAGTTTGTTCAGCCATCCACTACTCGGACGTGTTTAACCTGCTGAGCGACATCAACATCGCTGCACCGCTGACGCGCCACAACGAGTTCGAAACCGTCCAGTGGACGCGGCTCATGTGCGAAGCGGCGGCGACACTGGACACCAAAGATTACATTCAGCTGTGCTTGGAACAGTTGGGCGGTGCGCGCGACAAACGCGCCACGTTGGAAGCTTTCGCCTACATGGAGATGTTTCTGCAGGAAGGCTGGGACAAGACTCACGCCAAGTATCGGCATCGCGTCAGCGCGTTGTTCGCGCCAAAGACGAAGGAAACTGTGCTGTTCGACACTTCGCATGACGGCCTGGCACCGAATGAAGATATCGGCGCGCTGAACCAGCATCTGAGCGACGTGCTGACTCGCTACGAGAAGTATCATTCAACTGGCAAGAAGCCGAAGCTACCCAAATCGAAGAACGGCAAGTCGTTCTTTGGCATGATGGGCTCGAACAGCGCGCAACTGCAGGCCAAGTAGGAGGCGACGATGTTGCCGATCAAGAACCGTAAGTCCAAGCCAGCCAAGCGACGCAAACCAACGTTTCGTTACGGTTCTGGCTGGCTGGGCAGCTACTACGAGGATCGACCCTTTCTGTTCGATCCAGTCGAGCGGGCGCGCCCGGTTGATCGCTTCAAACGTTGGAAATCACCACCCAAGCCGCCGCGGGTTTGCGCCCGCTGTGACGCGACCGAATTCCACAAAGTCTTTTCAGCGCCGATGCTGCGTGACGAACTGTGGCTGTCGTTGGGCGTGACCAAGAAGGAGGTCATGTGCTTCGAATGCGTCGAAGAAACGCTAGGGCGGCAGCTGACCGTCGATGATATCATGCCGAACTCGCCGATGTACGGCGGCGTGATCCAGATGTTGCGGAGGGTGACATGCCCAGTATCATCGAGCTAGCACAACTGGCGATTGAGTCGGTTGAACAGGTAGCGGCACGGCACAAAAAGAAAGCCAGCTTTCGGCTGTACAACGCTCTGGCGCTGACGCTAGAAGTGATCGAACGTTGTCTGCTCGATCCAGCCGAAGAGAAAGAACTGATGGCGGCGCTGAAAGAGCGGGCGATGCTGGAAGGCAAGACGGTTCTGATTCATCCGCGCAACGACACTTACGGCAACGTTTGTCGCTATGTCTTCTACGGCACCGATTCGACCAACGCTGCGCGCTACGCTGCTTGCTTGCGTGAAGCAGCCAAGCTGCAGATACGCAGCAACAATCTGGCTGCCTACTTGGCAACGCATGGCGGCGAACGACAAAGCCGGCTGGTTGCTCTTTCTCATAGTGGCCGGACTGCTCGGATCGATCCGCTACAGTTCGGGCGATACCAAAGTCGCCCAATCGGCGGAAAAGTGAATTTTACCAAACACATAGGATGGACTACAATGTCACATGAAACCGAAGTAAACGTCGAACTGATTGACCGGATTTGCGACCGCGTTGAGGAGCGCATGGGCACATCTCCGGAGGCGCTCTATCTGCTGCAGTCGATGACCGGAATACTGCTGCTGCGCTACTCATTGGCAGTCGCCAAAGCGAACAGCGACAAAGTGGCGCAGGATATGCTGCGCAAGGGTCCCGATCTGGCGTTGATGTTGCAAGCACAAGTCGTCGCTCGACTAACTGCCAACAACCTGCGCGGCACCAACGCCAAGTCGCCACTGGATGCGGCTCGTGAAGCTTCACTGGATTTGGTTACGCTGCTGGAAGCTGGTAGGTTTCCCGATGTCGCCAACGTTCATGAGCTGGTTGCGCCTATACTGGCCGTCAGCTTCCCTGATTCTGACACAGCGACGGAAGAGCTGTTGAAGCGGGTGAAACCGAACAAGAACGCCAGTTAGTATACCCGCGAGGAGAGAAGCCAAAATGGCAAACAACGAAGATGGCGATCAGATCGAGCTGCAGCGGGTACAGGACTATGTCATCCTGACCGCCAACGTCACGGCCGACTTCATCGAGGAGAACGTGCCGGAAGATGACATCTCCGTCACCATGCAGGGGATGATCCTGTCGCTCTTACTGCGCTTGGGTCTTTTCTTGATGCACAAAGATGGCATTCAGGACAACCCCAAGGCCATTGAAATCCAGCTCATACTGCAGGCGTGTATGCTCGGGCGTTTCGCTTGCGAGGCGAACCGTAACGGCACCGGCATGTTGCGGACCAAAGATATCGAACAGCTAGCCATGGAAGGCACGCTCGATATGCTTGCCTTACGTGACGCAGGCAACCTGGGCGATGTTAGTTCTGCGAAAGACTATCTGGACAGTCTGTTAAAGGAAGCTTTCGCCGGTACCGACACTTCGCAGATGCTGGCTAAAATCAAGCCGAGCAAGAAACCAATTTGATCGCGACGGAATCAAATATGGTGGAACATGGCCCGCAAGCCCGCAACTGCGCGCCGCCCTGCTAAAGCTGCGCGACCTAAGTTCAGGAAGCACCAGCAAGCGGACGACGCGGTGAAGCCGCATTCAAGACCAAAGCTACTGACGCGCCCGCCGAAGTTAAACGCGCGTCAGTTGCTTGCCTCGGTCTGGCCGGGCGACAAAGAACGATCCTCCGACATCGTAGTACGCAAGATAACTAAGCAAGGTGCTCCTCCCGCCTTGCCGGGTTTTGTCGCCTATCAGGTGACAACGTACAACCGCGACAACAGGCACAATCACTTCGTCACCTTGATCTTCGACAAGGCGCCAGCGCCGTCAGCCAAGGTGATCGTAGACGATGACACGCCACGGCACACCTATGTCTACGAGTATGCGCTGGCTCGGCGCGGCAACGCTTTCATCTATCGCAGCAACGGTCAGGCGCCGGTCAAAACCAACCCGCGCAATAAGCCTGGCATCTCGAAGCACACCTACGTTGCACTGCGCGCCGTGTTGACTAAAGTGAGGGGAGGATAATCGCGATGTCCAACTTTTTCGATGCTCTAACTGACAGTGATGGCGTCATTACTGTGCTGCTCAATCGCGTACTGTTCCGTCAGACGCCGCGCCAGCGGGTGATCAGTCGGGCCGAACGGCAACAGCAGCGCGTCCAAGACGAGCGCTACAAGCAGTTGCTTCATGCCCATCGCACCGATCAGTTGCCGCCGACGCGCAGCTACACCTCGTTGGCTCCGTCTGATTCATACCGAGTGCGTTAGCATGGCCGATCATCCGATAGAGGCATTGTTCTGTCCGAAAGTGTGCGCGCCACGCGCTGAACTGTCGAATGACGAAGCAATGCGCGCAGCGATTGATCTGGCCTGCCAAAACACCAACGGCGCTGGCAAAGCACCGAGACGCTACAGTAGACAGGTGATCGAAGGCTACACCAAGATGAAGGGCACCTTCGATCCAATGGAGTCGGAATGTCTGCAGGTCATTGCCGGGCTCGGCTTCCTGCTGTACATGACCGACTTGGCCCAGCGGCGTTAATAGCTTTATGCCCGCTCAATTAACTAAAACAGCGTTCAAAAAACGACTCTCAGAACTGTTTGGCGAAAAAGTCAAACTGATCGGTGATTTTGCTGGCACTATGGCACGAACCAAATTTCAGTGTCAGTGCGGTCATCGCTGGATCACCCAGCCGCAAATATTGATCTATGGCAAAAGAACTTTCGGTTGTCCTAAGTGCGCTAGAGAGCACGTAGCTAAAGCCAATACTGCCGCCGTTGCAAAACGACAAAAGTCCGGTGATTTAAGCCCGTGGACTGACCCTCAAAAATACTATGACAAGGTAAGCTCTCGCTGGGGAGATAGATTTTACGTTACAGGCTATAAAGGAGCTCATAGTCGAGTAAAGATAGTTTGTGAGCGATGCAGCGATAGCTGGAGGGATCGGCCTGATTGGTATCTTAGGGCTAATCCGTGCCGTCAATGCGACTCCCTTCGTGCCGCTGACAATGTCAGTGGAGTTACGGCAGAGTTTATAGTCTATTCCTACACCAAACTATATTTCAACATTCCTCAGATCTCTCAACTGACAGGACTTCGAAATTCTACGATCAATGGTGTTTTGCAAGACGCCAATGTGCTGGAAAATGGCGCTATTCGTAGAGGCCGAAAAAGCGTTCAGCTAGAGTTAAAAGGGCGGGTGCTCAACGCATATAAAGTGTACAGGAGACATAGCAATCGATTAGCCCACTGGGTCTATAAACACCATCATTTGAATATTGATCCCGCTGGTCTTTTGACTGCTGGCAGTTATCATCTAGATCATGTATTGAGTGTTCGGGATGCTTTTATCTCTTACAGCAGGCCTTTAGATTTAAGGTTGGTTAACCATCCTGGAAATCTACAAGTCCTATCGGCCAAAGATAATATGTCCAAGTACACGTCCAGTTGGCAGACTCTGAAAGAGTTGAAAATATCTGCTAGAGCCTATGAAGCAAAGTACGGTAAAGTGAAATTTCCGAGGCAGTTTAAGTACAATCTTCGAAAGAAAGTTGATTTGTCTAAGCTGGACGGTGTGACTATTATTGGCCTAGATCCTGGATCGAAAAATTTCGGTGTTTTTGTTGGCAAGTTGTACGGCACAGACAGATTGCAACGTATCAAAGTACTTCACTCTTCCATGCTGCAGCATACTATTCATGATCTAAAAACAGAAACACTCGATAGAACCATTGAGCGTTTTCTAGACGAGTTAGGTTATTTATACGATAAATACCGACCAGACATCGTCGTCGTCGAAAGATTTCAGGCTAGAGGCATCAAAGGAAGCATCAATGAAACTGTCAATATGATGATTGGCATGATACTGATGCAGGCTCTTCAAGCCTATTGCGAGGTCATTCCTGTAGTCAAACCCTGTACGCCAGCTTCTTGGAAGGTCAAGATTAAGAAGAGCATCAATCTAGAGGTACTTTATAAAGAGGCTAAGGCTGTAGGTATTCTGCCGCACCAAATAGACTCGGCCATGTTAGCCATTAATCAATACCCGGCCAAGAACTCTTTGCATCTCTTGCACGAGAAGAGCGCTGAGTTGCTTCAAGCCTTACTAGATGCCGGTGTACTTGATCTGAAGTAAGTCAAGCTTAGTAGTTGCGTAAATAGGCAACGAACAGTTTGGAGGCGGTATGCTATATTGCATCGGTGATCTACATCTCGACGCGCACAAGAGCTATGCTCCCAATCTATACAAGCAACAGCTGCGTTCGCTACGCAATGCGTTTCGACTGATCGTCAAGGAAGGCGGCCAAGAAGTCTTCCTGTTAGGTGACGTGTTCGACAAGCCGCATCCGCCGAACTATCTGGTCATCGCCCTGCGACGCCTGCTGTACAAGTTCCGCGATCACCTGCATATCCACATTGTCGTCGGCAATCACGATTGGGAAAGCACCGAGCATCACTCACTGCAATGGTACGAGGACTTGGCCGGAACTGGGCTGTTCAACTTTACCGTCTACACCGAGCCGCAAGTGATCAAGCTGGCTGGCATGAAGCTGTTTGTCTGTCCGCATCCGTTCATATTGGACGCGCCCGCCAAGGTAGATTGGTGTCTGGGCCATTTCGCCTGGAACGGCGCTTCGGCCGACAACGGCTTCATGCTGAAGAACGACAACGCGCCGAAGGGCCGCTGGGTGTTGGGCGATCTACACATGCACCAGTCGGGCAATCGCTACGTCTACGCAGGCTCGCTGACGCAGATCTTGTGGGACGAGAAGCTGCCCAAAGGCATTCTACGGCTGGATGCAGACGATTGGGAGTTCGTGCCGATCAAGCCGACCTACGAACTGGACAGCATCGAGGTGGCGAAGGACGAAGACCTACGCGCGGTGACGCCCGGCAAGCTGTGGCAGCTACGCACAGTCGGTGACTACGTCCTGCCGTCGGACTTCAAGCGTAAGCACCACGAGGTGATCGACATCAAGCCAGCCCGGCGGCGCAAGGATCTGCGCTCGCATGTCCTGCTGCAGGAGGAAGACACCAAACGTCGCAAGCCGCTGCGAATTTTGAAGGACTACGTCTCCAGTCACAAGCTAGGCCTGCGCCAAAAGGAGATAAAGTACGCCATGGCGATGGCTAACCGGCTGTTTGCTGCAACTACACGTAAATGATTGGCATGACCCACGCAGCCGACGACGAACTTGCCAGCCTACAGGACGAGACAGGCACACCTGATGCGCCTGTCCTTGGTTCCAAGCATCTATGCCCGCGGATGCCGTTCAACTTCGCTGGCCGCTGCCCAGTCGACACCTGCATGTTGTGGTACAAAGCCGAGTCGGCTGACAACACTTGCTGTCTGCAACTGGATCATGGCGTGATGAACGGCGAGCAGATGTTGGAGTCGACCAACGCGCCGCTGTTGGCCCGGCTGGCCAAGTCAGATGATCCGCAGAAGCAGTTGGCGGTGTCGAAAAGCCTGCTGCACTTCGCCATGTTCTTCGGCACCCACATGGCGGAATACGTGTCCGAGCCGAACAGTTCGCATTGTCGCTGTGGTGCTAACAAGAAGCATTGCCCGGGCAGTGGCGAAGCGTGCAACAGTCGGCGTGGCGCGACAGATTGGTTGCTCAATCTGATGTCGCCGCTGTCGCGTAGCGAGGTGATACCGTTGCGTGAGATGCGGCACTTCGTCGTCGCATCGTTGTTCATGTACGCCAAGACGTATACTCTGCCGCCTGCCATTCGCGAACTGTTACGCGAGTGCGGCATTGATCGGAGGACCTATTCATGAACAGCCAACAGCTGGAAAATCACATGCGGAATGTGTGGCTGTTCCGCTATGCCACCAAGGTGTTGCTGCTGTCGTTGGCGATAGCCTTCCTGGCCTATACTATCCCGCTGACGATCAAGCTATCGCTGACGGCGCGCAGCAACGACAAGAAACCGGACATCGTGCTGTCGCCAGATAACTGGCGCTGCACCGAACAGGCGATGTCGCTGCCGGTGGCAGGAGAGTATGGAGTGCAGGTGCGATGTTTGCGCTACGATCATGTAGATTTGAAGAGGGTGAGATGAACGAGGGACCGCCGCTGTGGTATCGGTTGGGCTGGGCGATTTCCGTTGCGGTGATCTTCTACGTTCTCATTAGGATTGGAGAGCAGCTATGAGTAAAGAACCAACCACTGTTTGGGGCAAACTGTCTTGGTTGCTGAGCCGAACAATTCCAATTGTTGTGGCTGTCGGTGTGCTGTTGATTGTGTGGGAGCGGCTATGAAACAGGTTGCCCTCGCGCTAGCTGCGCTGGCCTTGGCGGTCACGTCGGCCGTAACTTTGTGGGAGATGTTGACATGACCAAGGCCATTCAGTTAGCTGGACTGTTCACCAGCGCAACACAGACCGGCGCGGAGATTCACGCTGCGCTGATGGCGAAGCCGGCGACCGCCAAGCTCGAACCGCACCTGGCACAAGCCGGCAACAAGAGTGTGCCGGACACTCGGCTGCTGGTCTGCAGTTCGTTCACCGTGTTGGTTGATGTGCGCGAATATCTGCACGACGACATGACGGTGATTGTCAGCGACAGTCCGTTGATGCTGGCCTGCTTGACGACGGCGACACCGTTGGATTACAGCAACAAGATCAGCTACAAGTTCATCTTCTCGCCGCCACAGTATTCACTGTTGCTGCCAGCCCTGACTGGTAAAGCCAAGAAGGTACAGTTGCTGGCTGACAGCTTCGATGTCGTCGGGCTGATCACTGCCGACAGCTTGAGCGGCGGATTGATACTGACAGAACTAAACCGGGTGCAATCTTACTTCGATGCGTTGGCGCGCAATCGCCTGCGCTTCCTGTTGATGCAAGCGCTGCAGGTGAAGGAAGTCAAGCCGGTGTTGGTCGAGATGCGCGATTTCTTGAAGGCTGAATGTCGTCAAGGCACCCATCGCGCCGATGCTATCACCTTCTTCAAGAAGTTGGTGCAGGGTGGCGCATTGGCGACGCTGCGCAAGTGTGTCGCCGAACTGGATGCCAAGCGGGCGTTGCAATCGGTGGCTAAGAAGTACGGTGTCGAGGAGTTCGAGCTGAATTATCTGCGCAAGATGTTCCGCAATCTGGACAAGGCAGCCGCGCGCACCACGGCTTACGCGACGCGACTGAAGACAATGAAAGCATGACGCATGGTCCGTGTAGTAGCGCATCGCCAGCGGCGTAAGTCATACCAGCTCAACAACGACAACGCCGCTGGCCTATCGTCTCAGCAGATCTGGGACAGCCTGAATGGACTGCTGGCATTTGCGCTGGAACCGGTCTTCGCCTACACCGAATACGGCTTTGATCTGCGGCTGTCGCTGATTTCAGCCAGCATGGACAAGCGGCGACGTGTCTCGATCTATCAGTCAGAAGACTGTCGCGCCATTCTGTTTCACAGCTTGCTGTACACTTCTGACGATACCAGTCTGCTGACGTTGCTGCAGAAGATGGGGGTTGAGCGCAATCTGTTGATCGATCCGGTGATCGACGCGCTGGCGCATAAACGTTTGCCCGCAGCTATGCTGGCCGACTCGCCGTTCAGTGAGGATGCGCTGCTGCGCCATATCGAACAGGCGATTGAGCCATATATGGATTTTCGTCGTCAGGTCAGCGAGCGCTACGTTAGGCTGGCCGAGTCGTTAGGCAAGAAGAACGCTTGGTTGAAAAGCGAGCACGGTTTGGTCAGCGATCCGCGCGAGCACGTCAACAACTACATGCTGTCGGTTCTGCGCGCCATCGACAAGTTCTATCCGTGGCGCGGCACGCTGTCCAGCTACATCACCACTTGGATGAACAACGCGCGTGGCAGTGCGTTCTCCGTCTTCTTGGGCGAAGCCTACTCGGTGCCGAAGTCACGCCGCAAAGCATTGGCCGATGGCGGCGAACAGGGACTGTACGGCAACTTCGCCTTGCCGCTGGAGGAAGCGGCGGCGATTGAGGAAGAGAACGAAGGTGAGACGCAGGACTCGCAGAAGATGCTGGCTCAGCTGTATCACATGCCGCATCTGTTTCCTGCCATGCTGGAGGCAGGTTTCCCAGTCACGCTGTCAGCCGAAGGGCTAACAGCTTTGGGCTCAGTGCCGGGAGTCGAACTCGATCCAGCGATGCAAGCCTACATCTTCGGTCCGCAGCACGTCGCGGTCATCGCTGACAACGTCAATTTTGACGCAAACAAGCGAGAGCGTAAACGGAGAGACAAGAAATGAGCAACAGTTTCAGCCAGCTTCCCGACGTGACCGCTGCGCCTGAAGTCGCCCAGGTTGCGCCGGTCGAGCCGAAGGCAGAAGAAGCGTCTGTTGAGTCAGGCAAGCTTGTTCGTGCAGTTTGCCGCGTCTTTGGCGGCCGCACCATTCCAGTCGCTGTCGATCTCGAAGGACGAGTAGCCTACCCAGTCCGTGAAGAGGTCTAATCCATGCGCATCTCCAATCGTCGTCTGATCAGTAACGGTACCGTCCGTTCGTCGGTCCCTGGGCTGTCACGCTCAGACGCTCCGGTTGCGGTGGCCGAAAAGAACTACGCCAACAGCCCAGTGTCGGTTTCGCTGGGCCACAAACTGGCTGCGCGGGCGCAGGAGATGAAGCAGCGCAACAAGCGCGATCCGAATACCCTGCCCGCCATCAAGGGTTCAGCGACGATGGAAGTCGCCGACGGCAGCGGTATGCCCGGCGGCATGGATGGTGGTGGTGTTGACGCCAACATCAACTCGGTCCAGTCGCGCAACTTCCTGACTCCGCTGCTGGAAGAGTTCATCCCGACGCCGGACATGAATCCATATGTCCCGCCGTCCTATCTGTACAACATGTACCGTGACATCTTCTACAACGACAGCATCTCTGGTGCTGCGGTGGAGATGATGGACAAGATGGCTTTCTCCGACTTCAACTTGGTCGGTCTGCAGGACAAGATGCTCGATCCGTTCTACAAGTCGGTCAACAACTTGCGGGTGCGCAAGTTGTTGCAGTCGGTGTCGAACGAGTACATGGTCAACGGCTTGTTCGTCGCCCAGGGCCTGTGGGATGACAAGGAGAAAGTCTACACCGGTATCATACCGCACAACCCTTCCTTCATCTACGTCAAGGCCAATCCAGTCTTTGGCCGCGATCCAGTCGTGCATGTCGACTTCGCCGGCTCGCAGCGCCTGAACGGCGCTACCTCTTCGCGCAACCGCAAGAACATCGCGCTGGAACAGGTGGACGGTGTGCCGGGCGAGATGTACTCCAACGAACGCTATATCGTGCCGGCTGCTGATCTGATCTATGCCGCGCGTGGCGGTATGCACAAGGACATTCGTGGCCTGAGCGCACTGCGGCGTGTGCTGCCAGTTTGGCTGATGGAAAAGATGCTGATCCGTGGCACGACCGATCAGGCCAGCAAGCGTCAGCGTGGTTTGGCGCACATTACCGTTGGTGACGGCATTGAAGGCTGGACACCGTCGCCGGCTGACTTCAGCATGATCGCTGACATGTGGGCCAACGCTGCGCTCGATCCAGTCGGCGCGGTGTTTATCACTCGCTCCGGCATCAGTGTGAATGAAATAATGCGCGGTGATGATTTCTGGAAGTGGACCGACTCGTACGATTCGTTCTCGCAGATCAAGATGCGCGCACTGGGCATCAATGAAGCGGTGTTGACTGGCGAAGCGTCGATCAGCACGATGGACTCGGCGTTGTCGCTGTACAACGAACAAGTGCGCTCGCATCGTGACTCCATCACCTACGAACTGTTCTATGAACGCGTGTTCCCACGTATCGCCGCGGGCAACAACGTTACCATCAGCCGAGCGCGCAAGAAGACGCTGGAAAACGCCACTACTGAAGAACAGCGGGCGAAGATGCTGATCGAGCATGCCAATCAGCGCCGCTCTGTGTTTGAAGGCGGTGCCAGCGGCTCGGTGGAACAGTTCGACTCCAACAAGCACACCTATCCGACCGTGCAGTGGTACAAGCGTTTGCGGCCAGAAGCCGACCAAGCCTATCTGGAAATCCTGACAACGCTGATCGAAAAGCAAGTTCCAGTACCATTGGCAATGCTGGCTGCGGCGGGTGGTCTTGATCTGGATCAGCTGCTGGATGGCCTGGAAGACGACAAGACCAAGCGTGACAAGGTGAAGGAATACTTCAAGGACATCGGCGGCGGTGAAGAAGGTGCCGAAGAGGCGTCCTATCTGTTGCCGAGTCGCAATCCGCTGGCGCGTGACTTCGACTTCGACGCCTTTGACGTGCGCAGCTATGACAGTCAAGGGCATCGCCGTGTCTTGACAGCGCGTGGTCGGCGTGAAATGCGCGACAAGTTGGTGCAAGATATCGCGTCAGCCTGTGCACAGATTGCCGTGCGCGAAAACGCCAAGGGAGGCAAGTGATGGCAAAACGCCTACGTCGTTCGCCGCGCCGTCGCGCTGATCCCAAGCTGGAGTTGGATGCGCAAAACGAGGTGCGCAAGCTGCGTCAGATGCTGCGTAAAGCGCAAGATGTGTATTACAACTCCGGCCAAACCATCATGAGCGACGAAACTTATGACCGCTACGAGCGGCGGTTGCAGCGACTGTCACCGGGCGACAAGCTGTTGAAGCGAATCGAAACTACCGACACCCGCGCGGCGCGTAAAACTCGTTTGCCCTATCCAATGCCGTCGCTGGACAAGCCGAAGTTCGGCAAAGCATTCGACAAGTGGTTGGCTGATCACCCGGGACCATATGTCGTCTCAGACAAGTTGGATGGTGTTTCCGCTTCGCTAGTCGGCAATGACGCAATGTACACTCGCGGCACGTCTGGCGTGGTTGGCTCGGATATCAGCCACATGCGCAAACTGGTGCGCGGCGCAGGCAATCTACCACGCGGCATCAAAGCGGTACGTGGCGAACTGGTGCTGACGCGCGATACTTTCACGCGCAAGTATGCCGACGAGTTCGAGAACAGTCGCAACTTGACGTCAGGTGCGGTCAATTCGGTCAACCGGATTCACCCAGCAACGAAAGATTTGGTGCTACTGGTGCATTCGCAGCTCGAACCGCAACGCTCGCTGGCGCAATCCGGCCCAGCGCTGAAAGCTGCAGGCTTCAACGTTGTACCGTTCAGCAAGCACGCCGATCTGGACGAGGCCAAACTGCTGGAGATACTGGGCCAGCGGCGTGAGAAGTCGCGCGTCGATATCGACGGCTTGGTGGTCACCGCCAGCGATGGCGCAATTGCTGCATTCAAAGCCGGCTACATCGTTGCGCAGGTGGTAGTCGAAGAAGTGGTGTGGAAAGATTCACGCTACGGCTACCTGAAGCCGACGATCATCGTCAAAGACGGCGTTCGGCTGGCCGGTGCGACTATTCGTCGCGTCACCGCGCACAACGCCAAAACTATCATCGACGGCGGTGTTGGTCCCGGTGCAGTGATTGAAATCACCCGCCAAGGTGATGTCATCCCGAAGCTGTTGCGTGTTGTCAAAGCGTCGAAACAGCGAGTTGAGCCGCGCGGCTTCGGCACCAAATACATCTGGAACAAGACTGGCGTCGATCTGGTGGCTGTCGGCAACAAGAGTGACGGCGCGAAGGTGCAAGAACTGGTCATCTTCTTGGTTCGCCTCGGCGTGGACAAGGTGAAGGAAGGTGTAGTTGCCAAGCTGGTCGAAAGCGGCATCGACACCATTCCAGATCTGGTTCACGCTTCAATGGCCGATCTGACTGACGCCGACATCGGCAACGCCATTGCGTCGCATCTACACGCTCGGCTGCGCGCCGGTTTGAAACTGGTTGATGTCGCCACGCTGGCCGGTGCGTCGAACGTCATGCCGCGTGGCATGGGCGAAATGCGCATTCGTGCTTTCTTGTCTGCGGTGGATTTCAAGCAGCAGCTGCAGTTGTACAAGGCCGACCGCAAGGGACTGATCGATCGCTTGGCTGGTGTGCCGGGTGTTGGCCTGCGCACCGCAACTGAATATGTCGCCGCACTGCCGGCTTTCGCGCGTTTCTTGCGCGACATTCGTTGGAAGCCGATGAAGCGGACACCGAAACGGCACCGTCGCACCAAACTAGGCCCAGCGCCGAAGGTGGCATTCACCGGCTTTAGGGACGCTGAACTTCAGCGCAAGATTACGGCCCTCGGTGGCAGTGTCAGCGGTGTCAGTCGCAACACGACCCATCTGGTTATTCCGTCGAAAGGCTTTGCCTCCGAGAAGACGCGCAAGGCCGACTCTTATGGTGTCAAAATCTACACCATTGCCCAGTTCCAGAAGTTGATGCGATGATCGCTGATAATGAAAACAAGCCGGACGACAACGTCGTTGAGTTCGATGGTATCTCTCGATTGCAGATACCGCCAGAGCGTATCTTAGCACGAGCAGCGAAGGAGAACTTCGAGCGGGTGCTGGTCATTGGCGTCACTGCCGCCGGTGAGGAATACTTTGCTAGTTCAGAACCAGATGGCGGCTCCTGTTTGTGGGATATCGAGCGAGCCAAACTGAGCCTGCTGCGTGTCGCCGTCGAAGAAGATGATGGAGAATAAGATGAAACTGATTAAAGGCAAAGACTTCGCCATGCCGGATGGCCGCAAGGGCACAATTGTGAATGTCGGCCAGAAGATGATCGTCATTCGCGTCGAAGGTGAAACTCTGCCGCAGAGTTACAGTATCAACGAGTTCCAGCGCATGTTGATGACCGACGGCAAGCTGAAAGATTGGAAGAAGAAAGAGAAGGATCTAACCAAGCACCTGAAGAAGCTGTCCAAGACCAAAGCGGTACAGAAC